>OGYY01000043.1_pt1 | contig 119107 bp, 113 predicted proteins | sample 1576671 | NCBI WGS metagenome assembly OGYY01 (sample SAMEA3541593, study PRJEB24748) | human gut metagenome | biome: human gut; feature: human-associated habitat; material: faeces | place: China | collected 2012 | reverse complement strand
CGTGAGTCGCGCAAGGCAGTATTATCCTCGCGGGTAGGGGGTGCGTCAAGAAGTATTTTGAGAAAGTTTGGGCGAATGGTTGAATTTTTTTTCTAAATCATAAAACCCCAGGAAAATAGGGAATTTATTCAAGCAAAAACTACCGCTTACCGGTGCACAAAACCTTCACAGTAGGAAGGATTTTGAGAAAAACACTTGCACCCTCCCGGACGAGTCTACTCAAGCATCTTCACTTATTTCCTTCGCGCTCAGCTTGCTTTTGAGCGAGTCGCTCGAGTGAGACGATCTTGGTAACGAAAATACCATCAGAGACGATATCGTCGTCTTCGTCGCGCACTTCGATATTCCAGATCTGCTTGTTCTTTTCCTGATGATCGAATGTCGCGATCGCACGCAACACCCCTTGCCTGCCCGGCTTCTTGTGATCGATTTCAATATGAACGCCAAAAGGGCGCTCCTTTTCATAGTCGGCACGCATATCTACCGCGCGACTAGCAGCCGCCTCGACGAGCGCGAGCGTTACTCCCCCATGAAGGAACCCGAACGGTTGGAAGAGGCGGGGGTGGATATCGAGTTCGGCAACGGTTCTATCGGGGCTCTGTTCGGCAAAACGAATCCCGAGCATTCCATTGAACGACTCCGCATCGCGCGCATCGAGCGCTTTGCAACGCTGCTCCTCGTCAGAAAAATCGACTTCTTCCATCCAGCTGTTATCGGTTGTATAGACACCACTCATGCAGGATCCTTTCACGCATCGTTCACATACGAAACAATTCTCTATTCCAGTCTAATCCAAAAACTCAAACACAATTCTCAAATCAATCAAGCGCGTCCTGAAAAGATAGCGATATCCTATGAAGAATAGGAGTTTCCATAAAGCAACTTTTCAGTTGTTGCAATACTTAATCATGCCTTCTTGACCGTACGTTTATAGCATCTGAACTGGTATAATATAATCATGATGAAGAGGGATATCCAATCGATCGTTACTATGGCTCACCTTCGTTACCTTTGATGCTGATACGCCATTCTTCAAACAAGATGAAGACATTCGTACCTTACGAAAAGAGTTGAAAAAGGCTGCGAAGACGATCGATTGCTACCTCAAGGATCGAACACGCTTCAACCTCGATATCTCTCTTGGTCGCAGCTAATTAGCGCTCATCAAGTATCTGATCTACTTTTCGAGGTTAAGAAGCAGATGAAATACTTCCATCTTAAGCCAAGCATAGTAACTCAAAGATCGCGATAACCTTATCGAATAGTTTGATGGGGTCGAGTTCTGCTTAATGCCATGTTCGATTAAACACAGCATCATAAGAGATTGAATTGCAGCATAATTATGGCTATGCACCTTAGGATTCTCTGAAAAGGCTCGACTGGTGAGCCTTTTCTTATCTAAAGAATACGACGCGACTCGATAGCGCGACCGAGCGTTACCTCATCGGCGAACTCGAGGTCGCCCCCTACTGGCAACCCACTTGCAAGACGGCTGACCGTAACACCCGTCGGCTTTATGAGACGCGCGAGATAACTCGCTGTTGTTTCACCTTCAACGTTGGGATTGGTTGCAAGGATGACTTCGGTAATATCAGGATTTGAAAGGCGTGCCATGAGCTCTGCCACATGAAGCTCATCGGGGCCAATCCCTTCTAAGGGCGAAAGCGCTCCCCCAAGAACATGATAGTGCCCGGAAAACGTTCCTGTGCGCTCGATGGGCGGAATATCGCGCGGCTCAGAAACCACACAGATACAGGTAGCATCGCGTTTGGGTGATGCACAGATCTCGCAAAGATCACCTTGGGCATAGTTGAAGCACTGGGAGCAGAAATGCACCGTATCCTTTACTTCCTTGATCGCGTCGGCAAGCCGCATCGCGTCGGCTTTGGGATTGTTCAAGATCCAGTAAGCGATACGCTGAGCCGATTTCGGACCGATGCCGGGAAGGCGCTCGAGTTCATCGAGTAGATTTTGTATTGCAGAAGCAGCGTACACGAGTTGCTACATGAGTCCTGGAATGTTCATGCCACCCGTGACCGCACTCATCCGCTGATTGCTGAGCTCAGAAACACCGCGCAACGCTTCATTCACCGCAGCCACGACCATGTCTTGCAGCATTTCAACATCTTCAGGATCGACCGCATCCGGATCGATGGTAAGCGAAGTGATTGCCATGTCGCCCGATGCAACAGCCGTGACCATGCCACCGCCTGCAGTTGCCTCGAAGCTCATCGTGGCGATTTCTTCCTGCGCCTTGTTGAGCTCTTTCTGCATCTTCTGAGCTTGACGCATCATCTGTTTCATATCCATAGAGTTGAACTCCTCGTCTCGTTTCTTGTTTTGCTCGATTATACGTTATCAATTTTCCGTGGTTATTCGCAAATCCTCACCGAATGCCGCAGTAAGGATCTGTCTGGTTTGGTCAGCCTCTGAAAGCCCTTCGCTTGCTTGAGGCTCTGAACGAGGTTGCTCAGGCTGAACAGCTTGAGCGCTTTGACCCGCTTCCTGGTGCGTTTCGCTCAGCGTTGGCGCAACGGGCGCGCCCTCATTCGGCTGCGACCCCTGTGGGAACGCTGCCGACTGGGATCGAGGCTCTGGAGCGGTCGCTGGCTGCTGCGAGAGCTGAACGGGTTGAGACGCTTGAACCGGTTGAGCGGTCTGCGGAGGCTGCTGCGCGGGAGCTGCTTGAGGAGCGACAGGTGCAAAATCAGCATCACTGTCCACGAACGGTGACTCATCTTCGTAGCGCCCCATCATTCCTGAAACCGCCGGTTCAGCTTGGAAGGCAGGTGGTTGCTGAGCAGCGGCAGGTTGAGCGCTCGAAGCGGGTGCTGATACTGGCGCCGGTGTCGATGCCGACGCTGAAGGTGACACCGAAGCTGATGTCGCTGCCGATGCTGGTGCCGAAGTTGGCACTGGCGCTGGAGCACTCTGAGGCACCTGCGGGGCTGTTTGAGAGACCTCAGCAGCTTGAGGCTGAGGCGCTTGCGGCGCATAAGCTGCGGGTGTAGAGGCAGTCTGGTTCACAGCACCTTGATAGCTCGAACCAACAGAAGAACTCGATCCTCCTTGCGCCATGAGCAGCTGGAACGGCACCGAGCCGCCCGTTACCTCGATGAAGCTTTGCGCAAGAACGTCCTTCACCTCTTTTTTCTGAGCTGCAGCATAGGCAAAGCTCGAATCGGGCGAGAAGACGATCTTCACACCCTGGTTTTGAGGATCGGCCTCGATCTTCGCACCCATGAACAGAACGCCACGCGCAGGATTCGACTTTCGAAGTGCTGAGGTGACCGAATGCCACATGCGCTGAAGAGCCGCCGCATTCGTAAGGTCGACGGAAGCAGGAGGCACGCTCGCTGCCGGCGAGCTCGTTGCTGCCTGAGCTTGAGTCTGGGCTGGCATCGGTTGCGGCACAGGGGTGGGCTGCGGCGAAGGAACCGGTTGCGGTGCAGGTGCGGGCCGCGGCGTGGGCATGGGCTGAGGTGCAGGAGCCGGTCGCGGAACAGGCGCAGAGGGCGTAGGCGTTTGGACCGGGGTGTAGGGTTGCTGCATGCTCTGCACAGGAGCCGGCGTCTGCATCGCGCCAGCAGCGACAGGTGCTGCTGGTGTACCCTGCGCATAAGCAAGCGAAGGCGTTGAGAGCAGCTTCATCTCAAGCTCTTCGATGCGCTCGGAAAGCGACTCTAACGTAAGATCAGACTCGGGGCGCAACAGACGCGTGAGCGCGATCTCGAACGCGAGACGCGAATTCGTGGTGGCGCGCAGCTCTTTCATAAGATCGCCCAATACCGAAAGTGCACGACTCAGTCGTTCGGTGCCGAACAGTTCAAGCTCGGATTCCATGACTTCACGCGCAGAAGTGCTCGCGGAGATCTCCACGTCGGCATCGGTCAGGCTCATGAGGTAGAGATTGCGCATATGTTCGGCAAGCTCTTGAACGAACTGCGCGATATCTGCACCCGTTTCCACATAGTGGGAAACCCAGGTGAAGCAAGCACCAGCATCGTGTTTGCCGAGCGCCTGAACGATCTCGGTAAGGCCTTCGTTGTCGAGCGACCCAAGGATACGGTGCGCGCCATCGAGCGTAACGTGGCCTTCGCCAAAAGCCGCGAGCTGCTCGAGCGATGTAAGCGCGTTACGCATACCACCTTCAGCTTGATGCGAAATGAGCTCGAGCGCTTCAGGCTCGAACTCCACCCCTTCTTGGACGCATACTGCACCAAGACGCGCAGTGATCTCATCGACGCTCAAACGATGGAAGTCGAAACGCTGACAGCGCGAATGGATGGTATCGGGCACCTTTTGCGGGTCGGTAGTACAGAGGATGAACACCACATGGCTCGGCGGTTCTTCGAGCGTCTTCAGAAGCGCATTGAACGCTGCCGTTGAGAGCATGTGGACTTCGTCGATGATGTAGATCTTATAGGAGCCATGCGTAGGCGCATAATGCACGCGATTGATGATCTCTTCGCGCACATTCTCCACGCCCGTACGGCTCGCCGCGTCGAGCTCGTAGACATCGGGGTGAGTACCCGCCGCGATCGCTAAGCACTCTTCACAGGTGCCATCAGGATCGATCGTAGGAGCTTTCTCGCAAAGCAGCGCCTTTGCCAAGATACGCGCCATGGTGGTTTTGCCCGTACCGCGTGGCCCGCAGAAGAGATAGGCATGCGATACCTTTTCCTGCTCGAGCGCATTCTTGAGCGTTCGTTCGATATGCTCCTGTCCGACCACATCTTCAAAGGTGCTCGGACGATATTTCCGATACAGTGCTTCTGCCATGAAACCACCTAGGCTTTCTCTTTCTTTGCTTTGCGCGAAGACAGCGCGGTCTTGATCGCGGCGATGAAAGCGGGAGCCACCGAAACGGCAACGATGCCCAATACGATGACCTCGAAGTGTTCTTGAACAAAGGGTACACCACCAAAGAAGTATCCCACAAGCACGAACAAGCTTACCCAAGCAACGCCACCGATGGTGTTGAAGAGCGTGAACTTCGAGAAGTTCATATGGCCCATGCCCGCGATGAAGGGCGCGAAGGTGCGGAAAAACGGCATGAAACGCGTGATGACGATCGTGAGCCCACCATATTTCTGGAAGAAGTAGTCGAGCTTGTCCATGCGTTCTTTGGTGAGCGCCTTCACCCTGCCAGAATCGATGATGCGCGCACCAAAGAAACGTGCGATCCAATAGTTCGAGGTGTTACCTAAAATAGCTGCCGCATAAAAGACGATGAGCGTTGCGGCGATGTTGAGCCCTCCCCCGTCTGCAGAAAAGACACCCGCAGCGAAGAGCAACGAATCGCCCGGCAAGAAAGGAAAGAAGACCAAGCCTGTTTCCACGAAGACGATGAGGAACAAAGGTGTATAGACCCAGACAGGACCCAACGTTATGATCCATCCCGCAATGAACGCCCGAGGATCCTTGAGAAGCCCTACGAAGAAATTGATGATATCCAACAGATCATCCTTTACGTTTGGTTGATGGTTCCTTTACATATTCTTTGCATCGTGCCCGAATACACGAATATCCCGAATAGGCAAGGGCGCTCGTCAGCGGTCCCTTATGGCTGCTTCCTCCCGGACCTGACCAGGTTCGGAACTTGGCGCCGCCCAAGCCCATTCGAGATATTCATCACGTGCACGAAGTGCAACGGTTGAAAGTATACCTGAATTACCAGCGCGCTACAAAACCACGCCATCCTGCCGCAAAACTTCCATAACACTTCCGAGAAGATACAAGCTCCCACACACGCAGATAAGCGGCGCTACCTGCGCACGGCGAGCTCCTTCATAGCGTTTGAGCGCCTCTGCCACGCCCGCTGAGATGCCCGGCGCCTCCACTATGATATGCGCACGCCTGGGCTCATGCGCCTGACGAAAGGCTTCAACATAGTCCTTCGCAGCAAGTGCCCGCGCATTATCAGGAGTGAGCGCAATGATCTCATCAGCCATATCAACCAGCACTTCTGCCATGTCCTGATAGTCCTTATCGGCAAGCACACCTGAGATGATTATGCGATAGTGCTGTGGATAGGCGCGCTCAAGCGATGCAGCGAGCGCACTGATACCAGAAAGGTTATGTCCTCCATCGAAGATGATGAGCGGATCTGCACTTACCGCCTCGAAGCGCCCTGGCCAATGCGCTAGGCACAAACCTTCGCGAATCGCTTCTTCAGGAATCGTCCACCCGCACTGCTTGAGCACATCGAGCGCATCGAGGGCAATTGCGGCGTTCTCCAGCTGGAACACGCCGCGCATTCCAAGCGCAAGATCGTGCCGCTCCCGATAGGAGAAACACTCCTCGCTCCCCTGTTCCTGAGAAAGATCGACCTGCACGAACGGGCATGCGCGCTCGTGTGCAACCTGGCGAATGACCGCTTCGGCTTCAGGCGCTTGCGGTGCACAAACAACAGGTACGCCCGGCTTGATGATGCCTGCTTTTTCACCTGCTATCTTCGCAAGCGTGTCCCCTAAGAACGCACAATGGTCGAATGAGACTGGCGTGATGACCGCCACTTCAGGGGCCTCGATAACATTGGTCGAATCGAGGCGACCGCCCATACCAACCTCCACGACCACCACATCACAGTGCGAACGTGCGAAATGAGTGAATGCAACACCCGTTAAGAGCTCGAATTCAGTAGGGTGCTCTTCGAGCGTTTCCGCAACCTGCTTCACCGCTTCGGTCACGCTCGCGAGCTCCTCATAGGCGATAGGCTGCCCATTCACACGAACGCGCTCTTCGAACGAATAGACTGCCGGGCTTGTGAAAAGCCCGACCCGATACCCCGCCTGCTCGAGCACTGAAGCGAGAAACGCGCACGTCGATCCTTTGCCGTTCGTTCCTGCCACATGAACGAAACGAAGCCGCTTCTGAGGATCGCCGAGTCCAGCCAAAAGCGCATGCGTGCGCTCGAGTCCCAAGCTCATAGTTTGCCAGCGTGGCGAAGTGAGGTATTCGATCGGATCGAACACTACCTGACCGGCTTCCAATCGCTTCCCACCACGACCTGGATATCGGTCTTGAGGTTGTAGTAGACGCTCGCATACACCGCACGACCGACCCCGAGATCGGCAACGATCGCCTCAGCGGCCGCTTCGTCTTCTGTGTCCTTATAGATCACGAGCGTTTCAGTGTAGACCGCAGAATCCGCATTGCCCGTCTCCTGAACGGTGTAGCCCTTCGACTGAAGGATCTGCGCCGCTTGCGCTGCGAAGCCATCACTGCCCGTGCCGTTGTACACCACGATCGAAAGCTTGCTCTTATCGATGCCCGACGTGTCGATGCTCGTATTGACATCTTCGCCATTCATGAAACGCCCGCGCATCTGCTCCCACGCTTTGCTGTTGGGGCTGAAACAGACCACATTGTTCACCGTATATTGAGAGCCCGGCATTAGCGCAGTATAGAACGAAGCCCCTTGCCCATACATAGCTGCAAGTGCAGAGAGTGTGTCATAGGACAGGTCTGTCTTGATCGCATTGGAGATTACGTCTGAATCGTTGATCCAACCAATACCCTCTGACGAGGTCATCTTATTGATAAGATCGAAGAAGAATTCCATCTGGTTGGCCGTTCGCTGCGTGCGACCACCTTGGTAGTTGGTTGCGCTCACGAACGCCACAGCCTGCTCCCCGTTAAGGGTCTGCTCCCCTGGCGGAATGACCACATGACCGACACGCGGATCGTCAAGACGATACTCGACGTTCACTTGAACGCCCCCGATATCATCGACGAGCGTTTTGAGCCCCTCTTCAGTAATGCGCAGATAGTGCGCAAAATCGATACCGGTTTGCTCCTTTGCCTTGCGCACCAGTTCGGCCTCTCCGCCATAACGCGGAGCATTGCGCAAGAGATCCTGGGTACCCTGATCGTAGGTACACATGATGTTGCTAGGAATGTTCATGAGCGAGAAACTCTTATTCTGCTCATCGATGCGCAGCACCGCAAGATAGCTTGCCGCCTCGCTTGATTGGTCGTAGTTAGAAAGCCCCGCGAGCAAAATATAATAGGGCTCGTTCTCCTTAGCAACGACGAGCTCTTTTTTCACGTCCTCGTTATTGAGTGCCATGGTGGCGGAGGCGAACGACTTGAAAGCACAGGAAGCGATATTGAAGATAAGGAACGCGACCACGCAAATAGCTACGAGTGCAATGATGATATTGTTGCGACGGCGGCGCTTCATGAACTCTTCCGCGCGCGATCTGCTCGCCCTGTGCTGCGTAGTACGCTGATCGACCGAGCGTGTTTCGACCTGCATCTGGTTGATCTCGGCAGTCTGTTTGGAAAACGAGGTGTTTCGTCGTCTTGTTGAAGAAGCAGAGCTGCGTGCTTGGCGGCGCGTTGCTGAACCCGTAGCCTTATTGCGCAGATGAGGCTTGCGCGATGAATGCTGAGGAGTAGCATGATTTCCGATCACTGAAGAAGACCAGTGCTTCCCGGCCTTTCTTGCTGAGCGCGAAGATCGAGATGAACTGCGTTTGGTTGGCATAGACTCCTCATCATACGCCGCGCGACAGTATTGCTTGCGACGCTTCTTTGATTTACCTTTTGGTGCGCGCAGGCGCGGTTTCATTATAGCTCTGCTACACGACGACGCGCTCGATATGAGCGCCCAGCGAGCGCAATTTACCCACGTAGTCTTCGTATCCACGATCGATATGGTGGATATCGTAGATGCGCGTTTCGCCTTCTGCCGCAAGACCAGCGATCACGAGCGCTGCACCACCGCGCAAGTCAGGCGAAGAAACGGGTGCACCTTGCAAACCCGAAACGCCATGGATGAGCGCATGATGTCCATCAAGGCGAATATCCGAGCCCATACGATTGAGCTCGGCAGCGAACATGAAGCGGTTCTCGAAGATGTTCTCAGAAACCACCGAACAGCCATCAGCGAACGCAGCCAGCACCGAGAATTGCGCTTGCATGTCGGTGGGAAACCCAGGGTGAGGCAAAGTTTGGATGTCGGTCGGACGGAGCGGTTCCGTACGCGAGACCGTGATCGAATCTTCGGTGGTTAAAATGTTTGCGCCCATCTCTTCGAACTTCATAAGGACCGTGCGCAGGAATTCTGGATCGATGCCTTCGACCGTGATCGGGCCGCCTAAAAGAGCGCCTGCAGTGAGATAGGTACCCGCTTCAATGCGATCGCCCACGACCCAATGCTCGCAGGGATGCATATCGCTGAGCGCGACCCCATGCACGACGATCGTGGAAGTACCCGCTCCCTGCACGCATGCGCCCATTTCATTGAGCATATTCGCAAGATCAACGATCTCGGGTTCGCGCGCGGCGTTATCGATAACGGTCGTGCCTTCAGTAGCGACAGAAGCCATAAGCATGTTTTCCGTAGCACCCACGCTGGGAAAATCGAGGAACACCTTCGCTGCATGAAGCCCATTAGGGCTCGAGGCATAAAGGTAACCATGATCGTTCACGAAATTCACACCCAGTGCTTCGAGCACGGAAAGATGCATGTCGATCTTGCGCGCACCGATCTTGCAGCCGCCGGGCATTGCGACGCGCGCCTTGCCAAAACGCCCAATGAGCGGACCTAAGATAGAAATGCTCGCACGCATTTTCGAGACCAGCTCATAGGGAGTTTCAAAGCCAGTTGCGTTTGCAGTATCGATCGCGATCGTATGGCCGGTACGCTCAACGCTAGCACCGAGGCTTTCGAGAACCTCGATCATGATGTCGATATCGGAAATATTGGGAACGTTATGCAGGACAGATTTCCCCTGCCCCAAAAGCGCTGCCGCAATGAGCTTCAAAGCAGAGTTCTTCGCACCGCTCACGCGAACAGTGCCGGAAAGATGAGTGCAACCGTGAGTGACGATTATTTCTTCTGCCATCGTAGCTTTCCAATCTTGATTGCGGACAGTCTTATTATGACAAAGAACCCTCCGCTCGCCCAGCATTGCGGGTGCGAACGAAGGGTTCGAATGAGTATGTGGCGCGATTATTCGCCGAGAACGAAACGGGTGAAGTCAACGATCTCGATAGTGGTGCCGAGCTCCTTAGCCACTTCTGCGGTGTAGTCAGCAACGGACTTATCGGGGTCCTTCACGTAAGCCTGCTCGGTCAGAACGTTTTCCTTGTAGAACTTCTCAAGACGACCGGTAGCGATCTTCTCCTGGATGTTCTCGGGCTTGCCGGACTCAGCAGCCTGTGCCTTGTAGATCTCCATCTCGTGAGCAACGACGGCCGGATCGACCGCTTCGCGAGTTGCTGCGACCGGAGAAGCTGCTGCGACCTGCATTGCGATATCGCGACCATAGGTCTTGAACGCATCGTTGGTTGCGAAGCTTGCATCGCCGAGCTTGAAGTCAACGAGCACGCCGATCTTGCCAACGCCATGAACGTAGCTAGCAACAGCGCCTTCAGGCTGAAGCGAATAGGCGAAACGGGCAAGCTGGATGTTCTCACCAAGCGTGTGGATCGCATCGGTGACAACTGCCTCTACGGTCTCGCCCTCGATCTCGCTTGCGCGCAGCGCATCAAGATCGGCAGGAGCGTTCTCGAGAACAGCCTTCGCGATCTTTTCTGCATATGCACGGAACTTCTCGTTCATGCCGACGAAGTCGGTCTCGCAGTTAAGCTCAACGAGTGCACCTGCATGTGCATCGTCGGAAACGAGCGCAACCACTGCGCCTTCGTTCGTAGCGCGACCAGCCTTCTTAGCAACCGAAGCAAGACCTGCCGTACGCAGAACGTCGACTGCCTTATCCATGTCGCCATCAGCTTCGACGAGCGCCTTCTTGCATTCCATCATGCCTGCACCGGTCATTTCGCGGAGTTCTTTTACCATAGCGGCGCTAACTTGTGCCATAGCTATTTCCTTTCTTTTAAAAAGGGCAGGCTAAGAAACTTAAACCTGCCCCGGACAAACGTTGGATCGTAGACGATTAGCGAGGCATTTCCTCTGCGTTTTCGTGGAGCTCCTCGTTAGGAGCGATCGGCTCTTCTGCAACAGCTGCAGCCTCGGAAGGCGCTGCCATTTCCTCGACCGTGACCTCTGCACCCGTACCAGCGATGACCGCATCAGCGATGAAATCGCACAGCAGGCGAACAGAACGGATCGCGTCATCGTTAGCGGGGATACCGAAGTCCACATCATCGGGATCGCAGTTGGTATCGAGCGTGCCGATGATAGGGATGCTCAGACGACGAGCCTCGTGGATGGCGATCTGCTCGCGGTTGGTATCGACCACGAAGATCGCATCGGGGATGCGCTTCATGTTGCGAATGCCGTTGAGGTTGGTCTGGAGCTTAGCGAGCTCCTTCTTCAGCAGGATCTGCTCCTTCTTGGGGAGCTGCTCCATGCGACCATCAGCCTCCATAGCTTCGAGCTCTTCCATGCGCTGAACACGTGAGCGGATGGTGACGAAGTTGGTGAGCATGCCACCGAGCCAACGAGAGTTGACATACGGCATACCGCAACGATTTGCCGCTTCAGCGATGGATTCCTGAGCCTGCTTCTTCGTGCCGACGAAGAGGATGGTACCGCCCTTCTCAGCGATGCGCTTGACTTCACTATAAGCAGCATCCAGGCCGTAGAGCGATTGCTTGAGGTCGATGATATAGATGTCGCCACGGCTGCCGAAGATGTAGGGCTTCATCTTGGGGTTCCAGCGACGGGTCTGATGACCGAAGTGCATGCCTGCATCGAGCAGGGCTTTAAGATTGATCTTTGCCATGTTTCTCCATTCGTTGATCCTCTGCCTGGCTTCTTCCCTGCCCTCGCAACCTATTGGGCCACTAGCAAGCGCAAGTCCACCACGCATGTGTAATAAAAACAGCCTTTGTATTGTAGGAGAAGAACGCACGCTTGTATAGCGGCAATTCGTGAGCGGACACCGCAAGCCCCCTTTGAAGCAAAAGTCGTTTTGCGCGCCCTCCGGAAGGTTTCGTAAACAAGGTGTAATCCCGGCATACATACGAGGTGGCTATACTGGAAAGAGAGACATTCTTAGGTACTCAGCGCGATGGGGGTCGCGATCTGAGGACGAAGGGGGATTACGATGAAACCACTCGAGGGAATCAAGGTTGTCGATCTGACAACCTATATGGCCACACCTGCGACCGGACGCATCCTTGGAGAATGGGGCGCCGAGGTGATCAAGGTCGAAGCAGCAAAAGGCGATCCATGTCGCGTGACGCAGGCCGCGGTGTTCAATATGCCCATGTCAGATGAAGAGAATCTTGCATTCGACATGGTCAATCTGAACAAGCGGTTCATCTCGCTCAATCTGAAGAGCGAGACGGGCGCGGAAGTGATGGATAAGCTCTTGGCAAACGCCGATGTCTTCATCACCAATACGCGCACCAAATCCTTGAAGAAGCTCGGTCTTGATTGGGAGACGCTGCACGCTAAATATCCACGGTTGATCATGGGTCATGGGCTTGGGTATGGCAAACGTGGTGCAGAAAAGGACGACCCTGGTTTCGACGTGACCTGCTACATGGCACGCGGTGGCGTGTTCGGTACCACGGTCAACAGGGGCGATTCTCCCATGATCCCCACCAATGGCTATGGCGACCTGCAGGCTTCCATGTTCTTGGCTGCGGGCATCTGCGCTGCCATCGTCGGACGCGCTACCACTGGCGAGGGCGATTACGTTACGTGCGCGCTCCAACACGCAGGCGTTTTCACGCTCATGACAGGCATGATCTCGGCGCAGTATGGCAACCCGTATCCGAAGAGCCGTCTTGAGGTCATCTGCCCCTTCAACAATGTGTATATGACCGGTGATGGCAAGTACGTTGCCATGTGCGATCCTGAGTATGACCGCGACTACAACAAGATCATGAAGCTGATCGGGCGCGATGATCTCGTTGATGATTCAAAGTACATCAACTGCGTGAAGATGAACGAGGCGGGGTTGAACGCCGAAGTGGTGGGCGTGATGGATGATGCGCTCGCTAAGATGACCTGCACCGAAGCGCTTACGCTCTTCAAAAATGCCGGCATTCCTATCGAGCTTTGCCAGACACCGCTCGATGTATACGAAGACCAAAACGTCTGGGACAACGATTACCTGGTAAAGATCAAATACCCTGAGTCCGAGCGTAACATCCCTACAGTTCCGATCCAGTTCGAATCGCAGCCTGTGCCTGATTACACGCCAACGGGCATGCTCGGCAGCGCGACGGTCGAGGTCATGAAGGATCTTGGGTATACCGATGAGCAGATCGAAGCTGCTATTGCCGATGGATCGGTTTGTGGCGCGACCTCGCTTGACGCGCTTGCGGGATAGAGCCGCTCAACATACGTGATCTGTTGCAGAGGGGGTCGCTCGACTCCCTCTGCATTTTTTGTTTCTTATGATTTCTTTACTTCTTATATAGAGCGCTGCAAAAGCGAGTGCATGAAAAAACCGGGCTGTTCAAGCAACAGAGCGAGGTTAGATCGAAAGTTATTCGCAGCATGTCATCGTTCGCAGCGAATCACTCATAGGTAGTCGCCTAGAGCCGATCGCGCATCTCTTCGAGCTTTTCCAGGACCGAACGATCAAGGCGATCCGCCACGGTCGCCTTGCGCTTCGTGCGCGCGTGCCCTTCGACCTTCGCTTCGTCGTGCAAGTCGTCGATCTCATTGCTGAATCCGTTAGCGCTCATGCGCGTGACCATGCCGCCGAACACGGTATCCTGGATCGTCGCATCGCTCGTGACCACGAGCACCTCGAAGTTCTTCTCGCGTGCATCATGGGCGAGCCTCTCGATCACCTTATCCGCGCTCGACCCATAGGGCGAGAAGACCACCTTCACCACGCCGATCCGCTGCGTCTTCCCCGCCGATTCGGGATTGTCGCCTCCATCGAACACTACCGTGACCGAGCGGTATTCGCTTCCCGCGAACGCTGCGACATCGCTGATGAGCGCTTCACGCACTTGGTTGTATTTCTCGAACGTGTAGTCGGGCGCATGACGCATCGAACGATAACGCGAACCACTGCGCAACACGTTATAACCATCGACGATGAGTATTTTCATTCGTTTATCAGCCATCGAAGAGCGTCTTTTTCTCCTTAAGTTCCGAAGGGCCGATCAGTTTTGCGCCTGAACGCGCGCCTGGCGCATCCATTCGTACATGCAAGCGGTGGCCGCCTGCGCAACGTTAAGCGAAGCGATGTTGCCTGCCTGAGGAAGGCTCACGAGGAAATCGCACTGCTCTTGCGTAAGACGCGCAAGGCCCGTTCCTTCGTTGCCCATAACGAGCGCGAGCTTGCCTGCCATCGGCGCATCCCAGATGCATTGCGGAGCCTTTTCGCTCGCGCCAGCAACCCAAAATCCGCTCTTCTTCAAGCGATCGATGAACTGGGCGATGTTAGCCACCTGCGCGATCGGAAGATGAGCGATCGCTCCTGCCGAGCTCTTGTACGTTGCGGCATTCACATGGGCACTGCGTTTGTTGGGGATCACCACGCCACTTGCACCAACCACCTCAGCAGAACGCGCGATGGCCCCAAGATTGCCCGCATCTGTGATGTGATCGAGCACCACGATGAGCGCATTGCCGTTGTTTTGCTCCGCATGCGCAAGCGCGCCATCGATGAGCGCCTGTGCAGAACAGTACTCGAACGGCTTCGTCTCGAGCATCACACCCTGATGCGAACCGCGCTCAGAGCGTTTATCGAGCTGATCGCGCTTGACTTGCTTGACCGAAAGCCCCATCTTGTGCGCGCGTTTCACCAGCTCGCTTACGTTTTTATCGCCATGACTGCCTTCAGCAACATAGAGACACGTTACGGGAACGTTGGTCTTGAACGCTTCGAGTACCGCGCGTTTTCCTTCTATGTATTCAGCCATGGAACCATCCTTTTGAGCTACTGCTTATATTCGCTGGTTCATTATCTCCGATTTTAAATTCACGCACCACTGAGCATACGGAAACGGTGAGTTTAGAGGCTTTGCACGGTGCCCGCTCATGCGGCTAAGGTTTTTTCTTCGCAGTATACAAATGGAGCTGATTACCCCTTATAATGTGCTTATTTGGGCAACGATTTCGACCAAAGGACGCATCATAGCAACACATGATGAAAATAGAGAAACCATTCTCATCGTTGATGACTCAGCGATGAATCGAATGCTGCTTTCCGATATCCTTGCGGATACCTACAACATCATCGAAGCAGAAGATGGCGAACAGGCTATCGCCATCTTGCAACAACATGCCTCCGAAATATCGATCGTTGTCTTGGATATGGTCATGCCGAAGGTCGATGGTTTTGGCGTCCTGGAAGCCATGAATGAAAATCGTTGGATCCAGTTCCTTCCCGTGGTCTCCATCTCGACCGAGAGTTCCCCTGAATTCGTCGAGCGCGCCTACAGTCTTGGCGTTACCGATTTCATCAATCGACCTTTCGATGAGCTCATTGTCATCCGAAGGGTGAGCAACACCATCAAGCTCTACGCTAAACAGCGCAAGCTTACGAATATGGTCGCCAATGAGATCTTCGAAAAAGAGCGCAATGGCAGCTTGATGATTACGATCTTGAGCCACATCGTTGAATTCCGCAATGGCGAGAGTGGTATGCATGTCATGAACATCGGCACGCTCACCGAGATACTGTTGAATCAGATAAGCAAGAAGGATGACAAATACTACCTTCCTTATGCTGAGCGTGATCTCATCGTGAAAGCATCAGCACTCCACGATATCGGCAAGATCTCCATCCCCGAAGAGGTCTTGAACAAGCCAGGAAAGCTGACCGACGAAGAATTCGAGGCCATGAAACAGCACACGGTCATCGGCTACCAAATGCTTTCTGATCTTGGATTTCAAGATGAGCCACTCGTTAAGGTCTCGCGCGAGATCACGCGCTGGCATCATGAGCGCTATGATGGACGTGGATATCCCGATGGGCTTAAAGGCGACGAGATCCCTCTTTCTGCTCAGATCGTCTCCTTGGCCGATGTCTATGATGCCCTCACCTCAGAGCGCGTCTACAAGCCAGCATTCAGTCACGAAAAAGCCATTCAGATGATCCTCAATGGAGAATGCGGCGCATTCAATCCACTTCTTCTAGAGTGCTTGGTGGAAGCTCAAGATGCTATTCGCCAAGGCCTCGCACAACCGAACAGAGCTTTCAATAGTTACGAAGATCTCAAATCGATCGCACCAGCTATCCAAGATGCCGAGACGCTCGACGTGACCGAATATGCACTCGATCAGCTGGAGAACGAACGCGAGAAGAATCACTTCCTTACGGAGATATCGCGTCAGCTGCAATTCGACTACAACAAATCGCTCGACTTGCTTCATATCCCCGTCTGGGCCGCAAAACGCCTTGGCACTCCAGCTCAGATCAAAGACCCTCTGCATACCGAAGCGCTTGCAAATCTGATCAGCCATGATCTGGTCGAGTTGCTCAGCAAAGCTATCACCGAAACAACGCCTCAAGATCCTCTTGTCAGGCTTGATTGCACCGTAACCAGCAATGGTGAAGCGTATGATTGCATCATCATCACTAAAACGGTCTGGTCACAAGAAGAAGAACCGATCCTGGTAGGGGTCATCGGCAAGATTATGCAGAATAACGGAGACACCACCTGGCTTGATGCACCTTTCGAGTTGCCGAATAGCCATACACCCATCTACATCCATAACGTAACGCCAGAAGAATCGAGATAACCATGGCCAATCAAGTACCAAGTGAAGTCGTAGAAACGCTCTATCAAATCGCAGGGGGCGATTACGCCGGCGTTATCGGGCGCTTGCGCACCAATGAGCGCATCGCTAAGTTCGTCACAATGTTCGCTGACGACGCAAGTTATGCGACCCTTATCGATAACATGGCAGCAGAAAACTGGGATGAAGCCTTCCGCGCTGCACACACCCTTAAAGGAACGGCACGCGACATGGGATTCATCGATCTTTCCGACCGCGCAAGCGAAGTTACCGAGGCATTGCGCGCCAGCGATGCTGCACAGGCCAAAAAGCTCTTACCTGCCGTAGAGGATGCCTACAAGCAGGTTGCCGACGCTATCGCGATGTTCCGCTAAGCGAAAGACGCATTTAGCGTTCTCTTTGAGATATTCACCCTGAAAAAAAACTAAGGGCGCGCATTTTGCACGCCCTTTTTCACTATATGAGCAGAATCGACAAGGCCTAGATGCCTTCTGCAGCAAAGCGCTTTTCGAGCGCTTCTTGGTGGATGCTGTATTTGAGCGCGATGTCTTTCGCGATCGTTCCCTCTTTGACCAGATCGAACAGGCTTTGATCCATCGTGCGCATGCCAGCCGAACGATTAGCTGCGATAACGCTATCGATCTGATGGGTCTTCTCTTCACGGATAAGATTGCGGATCGCAGGATTCACGCGCATGACCTCGAAAGCAGGAACTTCGGTGCCATCGAGCGCAGGTACGAGCTGTTGGCTTACCACTGCCTGCAAGACCATCGAAAGCTGCATGCGGATCTGGCGCTGTTGGTTCGCGGGGAACGCATCGAGGATACGGTCGATCGTGTTCGCGCCGCCCGTGGTGTGCAACGTCGAGAAGATGAGCTGTGCCATCTCGGCTGCCGTGACTGCTGTGCCGATCGTGTCGTAGTCGCGCATCTCGCCCAAAAGCACGATATCGGGCGATTCGCGCATTGCAGAACGAAGCGCTTCTGAATAGGTAGCCACGTCGGTAGGAATCTCACGCTGAGTAACGATGCATTTGTCGTGGCGATGAACGAACTCGATAGGGTCTTCCATTGTGATGATGTGGCCACTTCGCTCATGATTGAGACGATCGATCATACAGGCGAGCGTTGTGGATTTACCTGCGCCTGCCGGACCGGTAACGAGCACGAGGCCCTTCTCGAATTCGGCACATGCCATAACTTCTTCAGGAATGTGATATTGCTCAGCAGTAGGAAGCGTGAACGGAATAATACGAATGATCGCCGAGAGCGAACCACGCTGACGGAAAACGTTCACGCGGAAACGCCCTAAGCCAGGCACCGCGAAAGAATAATCATCATCATGGTTGAACGAATTGAGGAACGGATTGATATCGCGCCCCGCAAGACCATAGATGGCATGTACGACCTCGCTCGTATCGGCTGGCATGAGCGGTGCATCCCAGCGCACCTGCCTGCCCTCGACCTGATATGTGAGCGGCAAGCCAGCAACGATGAAAATGTCGGATGCATTCTGGTCCACCATCTCTTGCAGCAATTCCCGAATCTTCATAACTAAACCTATCCCTTCGCGATACTCATCGATCGTATTAATGCGTTTCTTTATTCCTTAGGAGCCGACCAGAAGATCTTGTCGGGATCTTCCTCGTTCCATTCCGTTGATGCTCTCCAAGACATTATTTCATAGCCTGCTGTTGAAGGTATCGACAGTTCAATATCAAGCCTTCGTCCGTTCTCCTGTACGAATGAAATGCTCAGCACGCCATCTTCATAGGTGTATCCGTCCGGCGCATCTGACACTTCGATAGCAGATAGCACATTAGCATGCGCACTGTTCGCACGAGCAAGCAATCCATCCAAACGCGCTAGGTATTCCTGTGCTTCTGCTTCGTTCGCATAGAATGCCGTGGTTGATTCTTCCTGACGTATCGTAATGGACTCTTCTGCCTCTGAGGTAATAAGCGTAAGTACCGCCATGACCGCCAAGCACAGGATGATAATAAGCACGAGAATGCTCACGGGGCCGATGCGCACTGAACCTTGCTTGGCCATCACATCTCACCCGCCTTCACGTAGCGCGCAGTCTCTAAACCATAATAAGGTCGTGAACCAGCTCCGGCATCTCGGTCGTCGAAACGGTATACCTCGATCGTTGCGGTATACAACGTTCCCGCGGTTTGTTGCTCGCTTTTCACCGTCGTATAAACTGCAAAATCGCTGATAATCTCAACTTCGGGAATCGAATTAGGATCGGCACTGAAGCGTTCTGCTGTGCTCGAAGCAAGATGCACTGCTTTTACCGTAGCACTATTCTCTTCACCTTGCTGATGAGCAAAAGCGAATGCCTGAATAAGAACTGAAAGACATCCCGCGACCAAGATCAAAAGAATCAGCATCTCAACGATGAATGCGATGCCCGAACGACTGTGTGTCTGCTGGTCTTTAGGGGAACGGAATAACGGCTTCATGAGCGCTCCCCTTCCTTACTGCGCAGTGCGATAGCAGCAGTTCCATCGTCGGTCGTAATCGTGATCAGTCCGTTATCGTATGAGAAATCGAAGGTATCCGAATCGAAGATCGCGATAGCTTTTTCAGGCATATACGCATTTTCAGCCAGAACATATTCTTCCACGATCTTGCCCCGGTAGGCATAGATGCGCGTTTCATAGCTAGTTGTCCCGTCGAGCGTCTCACGCAGCACGAGTGCTTTACCTTCCGGGCCTTCGCCAACCTCAACCGCGTCGGCCACGTCGTTAGCATGGATGATATTGGCCAAGAATGCTTGATCAAGACGCTCGGTGCGCTCTGCTTGCGCCATCGTATCGAGCGTTTTGTATACATTGATACCCACGAGGAACGCAAGCAATAGCATGACTATGAACAGTCCGAATAAAACCACTGCGAAGAACTTGTTCGTCGTAGTGGAAATAGGGCTTTTGTGCGTGCGGATAGCAGAAGGGGTGAAAACAGTATGCGCGTTCGTATCCAACTCATCGAAGGCGATCTTACGCGCATTCCTTGACATACCGGAAAGATGCGGCAGAGTAACGGGTTTTTGCTTCCGATTATGTTTCATCGCGGCATCACCACCACACTGGGAACCGTGTTGCTCGCAAGCACTTCATAGATGATGACATAATCGTCATGATTAACGCGTAGGTCGTAGTTGTCTTCCAAATAAGCCAGATTGGTAGGGAACGATCCTTCGATAGCCGCACATTGCATAGCAGCATCGAGGATGGTTGAACGAATAGAAGCAGCTCCCTGATCTTTCGCGCTGGCAAAGATCATGTTGAGCAGAATACCCAATGCAACAAGCAATGCGCAGACGAACACCGCAAGCGCAATAAAGCGGTTGCGTCGTGTTTTTTGCTGCTCAGGTGTTCTTTCCGTATACACGCTTCGATCCCTACTCGTTATCGATCGACGCTAACTTATCGATCCCATGACACCGATAAGCGGCAACATGACCGAAATAAGCGTTGCACCAACAGCAACCGTAAGGAACGCTGCCATGATCGGCTCGACGCTGTCGATGATCTCGTCGATATCCGACACCGATTCATTGAAGAAGAGCGAAGAAAGCTGAATGAGAATATCATCTAAGCTACCTGAACGTGAAGCAACGGTAAGCATGCGCACATAGACAGGGTCGAACAGTTCAACCTCGCTGATCGCCTGAACGATACTGCGCGGATTCTCACTGTCGAGCATAAGCTTGTGAGCAGAAGCAACGTTTTCGTGCAAGCGCTCATGCGTGATAGTGGAAAGTGAAGCCCCCATCGCCTCGTCAGTATTGAGGCCTGATGCGATGTAAATCGCAAGCGCTGATACGAAACGAGAGAGCGCGAGCTCGTACATAGCATTCTTCGTAAGAGGTAGTTTCTCGAACAGATTCATGAGCGACTGTCTGCCACCGGGCGAATGGGACATGATGGTAGCCACAAGAAATACGAGCGCAAGAACGAGCGTAACGATGAGAGCAACCCAGCCTATACCGATCGCGACGCTCACTTCACTGAACGAACCCGCCGTAAGTGAACCAGACAAACGCTCATAAACGCCAATGAAGACTGGCAAAATGATCAGAACGGCAAAGAGCAAGATGGCACTCATGATGCAGAGCAATGCCGTTGGGTAGCCAATACTCGACGAAATCTTGGCAAACAGACGCGATTCCTCGTTGTAATAGACGCTCAAGCTGCGCAGAACATCTTCGAGATGACCAGAACGCTCACCTACCTCAACCATATCGGTCGCATAGCGCGGGAACGCTCCTGTGTCTTTCATGGATTGCGCAAGGCTTTTACCCGCGATCAAGCTTCGGTAGATCTTATTGCAGGTTTTACCGAATGAAGTATCACCCATATCTTCAGACAGCATATGAACTGCTTCATCGGTCTGAATACCGACCGATAACATGAGTGCAACACTGTCGCAAAAAACACTGACTGCAGCACTGTCCGCTAAACGCTGTGCCATGGTGTGTGCTCCTATTCCATCATGACGAATAGCCCTTGCCCGTCGAGGCGCTTCCTCGCATCTGAAGCGCTTTCACCACGATCAGCAACCCCGATGAGCGTATTGCTCTATTGTAGCGCGAATGGTATCAAATTGCCTTATGAACCATTGTTTCTCTTGTTTTGAGCGCAATATGATGCTCTTTTTTTGATGCCTGACGCATCAGAGGTTCTCCTGCTTTCTCTTTGTGGTTTCGCTCGGTATAATATATCGACCAACCATAAGTTCTTTTTGGGCAGGTCGATTGCTTTTTCGCTACGAGTCTCTACGCGAAAACAGCATAAAGGATGAAACGTGACGGAAGAGCGCAACATACGATTCACCAGCATCATGGGGTTCATTCTTGCATGTCTTATCTGTGTGCTTGCTTTGAGCGCATGTGGAGAAAGCGCCCAAGCCTCCGATGGCTCTTCTGATGACACAAGCGGGGATCCCTTCACTGCTCCTGCTGAAATCGAACTCTCTTCCTTCAATGCTGCCGCAGCAACAGGCTCTAACAGTGCTTCGATCGACACTTCATCGGCTTCTAAGGGCTATGTGGGAGCAGCGGCGACCTCGTCAAGCCGTCTCAAGCTCCAAGTAACAAAAGATGGGCAATCGATGCACTACGATATGCCCTCTGATGGCACACCCATTATCGTGCCACTCGACATGGGAAGCGGTACTTACACGATCGCCGTCATGCAGAACACCAGCGGATCACGCTATGTCGAGCTCTATTCCACGGGCGTGAATGCTCAACTTGAAAGCGAACAAGCTCCTTATTTGGTGCCGAATATTTTCTGCAACTATGATGCCTCAAGTGCTGTAGTCGCTAAAGCGCAGGAGCTCACTCGCGATGCAAAGAACGAGGGTGATGCATTGCGGCTCATCTACAGCTGGATCGAGCACAACGTGGTCTACGACAATGCAAAAGCTGAGCAGCTGAGCGGCAAATCGGGCTACATACCCAACCCAGATGAAACGCTCCAAACACAGAAGGGAATCTGCTTCGATTATGCATCGCTTGCTGCCGCTATGCTGCGCAGTCAAGGCATCCCCTGCAAAATCGTTACTGGCTACGTTTCACCTGATGGGGTATATCACGCTTGGAACATGGTTTGGATCGATGGCAGCTGGAAGACGGTTTCGTTCACCGTAAATCCGCGCGACTGGACACGCGTCGATCTTACATTCGCCGCTAATGGCGCGGGGAGCACCGTAGGCGACGGCAACAACTACACCGATCGCTACGTGTACTAGCCAAGCTCTTTGCTCACCTTGTCGAGCGGCATATCGATGCCATACCAGATCTCTTCACCGATGGCTGCCTGCTCATTCATCATGCCAATACCGGTCACAACCGTGCATCCCTTCGCTTCGGCATCCTGCAAAAGCTGGGTGTGAAGTGGGAAATAGACGGCATCAGCAACGACCATGCCAGGCTTGATGAGCTCAGCCGGAACGGCGCTCTCGGTCGAACCTTCTCCCATGCCTACCGGTGTCGCATTGACGAGCACATTGCTCTCTTCGATAGCTGCTTTCATAGCCTCTTTGTCCTCATAAGGATGCAGGATGAAATCGCATCCTGTCTGCTCTTTTACTGGCTCGATGAGGGTTTGAGCGTGCTTATAGGATGGTCCGTTCTCACGCGCGAAGATGTGGACAGTCTTCACCTCGTCGAGCGCCGCCTGCACCATGATCGCCGATCCTGCACCTCCGGGTCCAATAAGGGTGAAAGTCGATTCTTCAGGTACGACGCCATACTTCGCGATATTCTTCATGAAGCCCGCGCCATCAGTATTGTGACCGATCAGCTTCCCCTCTTCGGTCTTCTCGATCACGTTGACCGCACCGATGAGCGCCGCCGCATCGGAGAGCCCGTCAAGATGCGGAATGACCGCCTGCTTGTTCGGCATGGTCACGTTGCTACCATCCCAACCGCCCATGTGACGCATGGCTGAAAGGATGTCGGGCAGATCGTCCGGCGTTGCTTCGAAAGCGAGATAGACCGCATCGATTCCCGTTAACTCGAAGGACACGCTATGCGTCACGGGCGATGCCGAATGCCTGATGGGCGTTCCTAACAGGCTGATAAGATGCGTGTGCCCACTGATGTGTTTTGTTTGCGCGCTCATAGATCCCCTTCCTCTACAAACAGCATGAAACCCACCGCTCCCATGCAGCGGGCTAGGTATAGAACGATTATTTCACAGATGGGGTCTTGTCGATAGAAGCGTGAAGACATTGTTAACGAATAAAAATAACGAACCCCTCGCGAAGAGGGGTTCAACTTTTTTCGAAACTGGCTGGGCCAGCAGGATTCGAACCTACATAGCTGGTACCAAAAACCAGAGTCCTACCATTGGACGATGGCCCAGTTTCAACAGACCTTGCAAAAGACGCGAAGTGAAGCCGCATCACGCTTTGCGAGGTCAAATTATAGCCTATTTGACGAAGCGCGCGCAATCATGAATCGACGAGCACGATCCGTCCGAATACATCTAGCTTACCCCACGGAACAAATGACCCGTAGTCGTGCCATCCGCACGCGAAACCTTATCCCCGCTCTTGAGCGCGATATCGCGCGCACGCACTGCACGAGCAACCTTCTTGCTCACCTGCTCAACGTTCATGAGCGTAGTGTCGACCATGAGCGCGGATACCCCCGCCGCAACCAAGTCAGGCACCGCATGAGCAACGTCGAGTTCGACCGCATTATAGAGATGGCTTCGCCCGAGCACATCGGTGATGACCGGCAGCTCATAACCTTTACGATCCTTAAGGTAGTGGGGGCTCTTGCGACGCGCACACTGCGCGCAATCCCGATTGCACGGACCTTGACTCATGAGCAAGCAGTGCTCCGTTACCATGAGTTCGGTGTATCCCATGATGGTCGCACCGAGAGGCACAGGACTCACCTCACCCAACTCTTCGATCTGGCGAAGGGTGAGCTCGGATGAGAGCCAGATGCGCGTTGCACCCAGATCGTGAGCAAGCTGCATATCGAGGCGATTCGTGAGCGGCACGTAAGGTCCGACTTCAACCTGCGCTCCTAGCTCACGTGCATGAACGATCTGCCCGAGATTCTGCACGAGAACTAGCTTGTCTTCCTGCACACGCTTCCAAACGTCAAAGCCATTGCGCGCTGCGCTATCGCCATCATGAGCAACCACAGGAAGCACCGGAATGCACCCTTTAGGATAGCCCGCCTGCTCGGCCGTTTGCGAGAGCTGGCCCGCAATGATGGCTTCACCGCGACGGTAATTATGTACAGGCACATAGATGAAATCTGCTCCAGCGCGTTTTGCAGCGCGGGCACAAGCTGGGTTCGTGGCAAGTACCGCAACCTTGCATGAGCCTTTGCGGATTCGCGGAGCGAACACGCGCGAAGGCGCTTTTTCGAGCACGCGCTCGTGATAACGTGCGAGCAATGCTTCTTCAAGCTGCTCACAAGCCTGTGCTCTGATCTTATGAAGCGCAGAGAACCCGATGCCAACTCCTTCATCAAGCTCGACCTCGACATGATCGAGCTTGAAAGGAGTTGAACCTAAGCGATCGATATGCTCGATCACCTCTTCGGCGCTCACCGCTTTCGTGCGAGCGGGCTCGATAGGTGCGCCTTCAACGAAGATCTCGACCTTGCGCGCTGCATCCCAAGGATCGGGCGTTGCGAGCGCAAGCTCGAGCGGGTGGCCGATGTGCATCTTCACACGGATCGAAAGAGGAATGCGTGGCTCGCCAGCCACATCGTGAAAGGCTGCTTCGGCACTGCGCACCCGAAAGACACGATCACCCTTGCCAAGCGGTTTTTCGATCTTGAGCACCACCCTGCCGCCCGGCAGTGTTTCAAGCGCATCGATCTCGTGGATGATGTTGCCCTTGTTCGTCCAGAATTCGAGCACATCCCCCGCCACGAGCGGAAACGCTGGATCGATCTCGATACGACTGCTCTTCACGTTCGCGATACGCCCTGCAAAGCTTCCGCGGTTGTTCGGACGAGCATAACTCATGATCTCGTTGCCGCGCTCACCTTCCAGATAGGCTGTAGTGAAACCACGTGAAAAAGCTTCTGAAAGCTCCTGGATCTCTTCAGCGGTAGCACGCGGTGCATTTGCCCAATCGAAGTTCTCCTCGCTCACTCCATCTTCAAGCTGAGCGCTCGCCCACGCATTGAAACGATCGAGCACGCTACGATAGATACGCACTACGCAGCTCACATATTCCGGCGACTTCATGCGTCCTTCAACCTTCAAGGAGCTAACGCCCGCACGAATGAGGTCCGGGAGGATCTCTGCCGTGCAAAGGTCTTTCGGCGAAAGCAGATGCTCGCCAGGAGCATCGAGGCTTTTGCGCAGCGCACGATTACGCAGCTCATAGGGCAAACGACACGCTTGCGCGCACATGCCCCGATTCGCACTACGTCCGCCCACCATCGAGGACATGAAGCACTGCCCCGAATAGCAAACGCAGAGCGCGCCATGTGCGAAGCATTCCGTTTCCATACCGAGCTCCGCAGCAAAATGGCTCAAGTCAGCTACCTCCGTAAGCGAAAGCTCACGTGCCAGTGTGACCCGCTTGGCCCCCAACGCCGCTTCAGCTACGAGCGCGTCTTTCGTGTGAGTGTTCATCTGCGTTGAGATATGCACCCGTGTTTGCGGGATCGTACGCGCAATCTCCTGAGCCAAGCCAAGATCCTGCACAATAAACGCATCTACCCCCGCACGATATGCCTGACGCACGAGTTCGAGCACATCATAGAGCTCCGAAGGAAGGATGATCGTATTCACCGTAAGATACACCTTCACGCCGCGCAGGTGCGCATAATCGCACGCCTCGCGCAACGTTTCGCGCGTGAAGTTGTCGGCGCTTCTGCGCGCATTGAACGAAGAAGCACCAAGATAGACCGCATCGGCTCCCGCGCTCACCGCAGCGTGAAGCGCGATCATGTTGCCGGCGGGCGCTAGTAATTCAACAGATTTCATCGCGATATTCCTTGCCATAACAGACTACTGCACCGATGAAACGAGCGTCCATCGGTGCAGAACAGCTAAAAAGATTCAGCGTGAAGAGGCCTAGGCATCTGCCGCTTTCTGGTCGGCGCTTTCGAGCGCTTGGATTCCTGCTTCATAGTGGCTCTTCACATCATTCAATCGATCACCATACGTCGCAAAATCAAACGTTCCGTTTTCAGGTGCCTTAACATCTTCATAGAGATCGACATAAGCTGCGAAAGCTGTTTGGAGCTCTTCAGTGCCTTTAAGGTAATCGGACTGGATGTCTTTCATCTCATCGGGAACAGAAAGCGCCTTGAGCTTATCGACTGAATTGTTGATCGCAGCGAGCTGGGTGCTCAATGAAACGACCTCACCCTCTTTGACAATGGTAGAGAACTCGGTCATCTGGGCATCGATCTCATCCATGATCTGATTCACATTCGCCATATATTGACGATTGAGCGTTTGGGGATCGTTCGCCTGCTGAGCATTTGAAGCACAGCCGCTTAATAGGAGTGCGCAAACGAGCGCTGCTGCAGCCATGAACCCCACTACGAAGTTGCGCGATGATCCAATTCGAAGTTTGTTATTCATACTTTCCTTCATTCACATTCTTTTGTCCGTGCGCTATTACTGCTTTGCGCTGATCCAAGAACCGTATCATAAGTTCAGCATAAACCCCACTAGGCAGCCGCTCTGCCTCCCGTAGGATGAGCTGAAGAGTCACCCCCGGACCCACCGGTACCGCCACCAGTTCCACCAGAGCCACCCGTAGAGCCTCCCGTGTTTCCGCCACTAGGCGGCGTAGTTGTTCCACCTGAGCCATTTCCACCTGAACTATTTCCGCCCGACGGAGTGTTCGTGCCTCCCCCATCTGGATTAGGGGCTGGCTCGTTAGTGGTTGGCTCTTCTGGTTTATCGTCCTTCTCTTCAGGTTTTTCACCTTCGGCAGAAACAGTTTCGCCATCCGTGCCCGATCCATGACCGATATCGGTCTTGGTGAACTTGATCGTACCTGCGCCCTTAGGGAACTCTTCTTTGTCCTGACCACGCAAGAGTTTATTTACAAAGTCGCCAAAGATGCTATCGCATGCAACCCAGGTAGGCATCGATTTTTCATTGCGATCGCCGATCCAGATCGCGACCGAGATCTGAGGCGTGATGCCGCAGAACCACTTGTCACGATAGTCTTCACTCGTACCGGTCTTGCCGCCAACAGGCTGTCCGTTATAGAGTGCCGCATTTCGGCCCGTGCCCTTCTGAACAACACCCTCCATGACTTCGACCGCTGCTTGCGTAAGGTCAGTATTGAGTACTTTATCACCACGCGTATCGGCGTGATAGATGACCTGGCCCGATGAATCCTTGATCTCTTCGATGCAATTTGCCTTGTGCAGCGTACCGCCGTTGGCGATGGTCGCATAGGCCTGCGCCATCTCAAGCACACTTACCTCTTCAACACCGAGCGTGATGGAAGGAACGCTCTCGAGATCCGATTCGATACCGCACTTATGTGCCATATCGGCAACTTTGTCGGGGCCGATTTCGGTACAAAGTTCCGCGAAGCCAGTATTTGACGAAACGGCAAATGCACTCTCGATACTGCGAGTACCATAGTTCGCATTGCCATAATTCGCCACATCCCAATTGCCGATCTTCACCTTCGAGGTACAGTTCAGGTTCGTTTCAGGAGAATAGCCTTCGTCCAACGCTGCCAAGAGCGTGAACGTCTTGAACGAAGAGCCCGCCTGACGCTTCGCCTGCGTGGCAAGATTGAATTCGTTGGTCTTATAATCGCGCCCACCGACCATAGCCTGAATAAAGCCAGTGTCAGGGTCGATCGCCACGAGGGCACATTCGAGATTTTCCGGCAAGCTATTGAGCTTACGATTTACCGCCTCCTCAGCCAGATCTTGCACATGCGGATCAAGCGTGGTCTTCACGTTCAAACCACCCTTGAAAACTTCATTGACCGAGTAGTCTTGCAGAAGCGTATCGCGCACATAGCTCGTGAAATAGTCGTACTTCATGATGCCGTTAGTTTCCTCTTCGCGCGTTATGTTGAGCGTGAGCGGAGTCTGCTGGGCTTCATCGTGCTCTTCTTGGGTGATGTAGTTATTGCTGAGCATGCGATCGAGCACAAGGTTACGACGCGCTAAGCAGTTCTCAGGATTGTCGACCGGGTTGTTGTACGTAGGCGATTGCGGAATACCGATGAGCGTCGCAGCCTCTGGCAAGGTAAGGTCTTTTGCAGGCTTTGAGAAGTAGAGTTGCGAGGCTGCTTCGATACCATAAGCGCCTTGACCATAATTGATGGTATTGAGATACATCTGGAGTATCTCGTCTTTGCTGAACATCTTCTCAAGTTCGAGCGAGATATAGGCTTCGCGCACTTTTCGCTTGATCGTGGATTCGTTCGCTTCATCGGCAAGCACCGTATTGCGTACGAACTGCTGCGTGATGGTCGAAGCGCCTTCCCTGCCAGTGCCCGTAAGGTTCACCACGATTGCGCGGGCGATACCCAACATATCCACACCATCATGTTCATAGAAGCGCTCGTCTTCCGTTGCAACCGTGCCTTCGAGCACGTAATCGCTCATTTCCGAAAGCTCGATCGGATCGCGATTCTCGACATAGAATTCAGCGAGCAGCGTAGTGCCGTCGTTGGCATAAACGCTGGTCTTTTGCGCGTAGTTGAAAGCAGACGAATCTTTATAATCGGGCAGATCCTGCAACCAAACCGCTGCCGCTGCAGCCACCGCAATGCCGCCGGCACCAAAAATGACCAGCACGATAACAAGAGCGAGCATTGCCTTGCTTAACGGTTGACGCTTTTTGCGATGTGCCCTCTTTTTACGAGTGCGAACTGACATCTTACCTCCATGGATACACTGTGAAGTATTTTATCATGGCGGCGTGAACGACAAGGCTGCCATATGCCACGGGTGAAGATTCACACGGTTTAGCCACAGAATGGCAAGAATTGTAAGGTTTTTATGATGAACGCTCGAGCTTATGCAGGCTGCTTCTGGAAGAAATAGTCGTTGTCTTGCGTGTAAGAATCTTCTGCAAGCTGCATCTGGTCGTGAAGCGCCTCGCGCGACGTGCCACCGAAGGTGGTACGTGCCGCAACGATGCTCTCGAGGTCGAGCGCGCCCGTGATGTCCTCTTCGAAGAGCTCGCTTTCCGCCTTGAAGTCTTCGAGGCTCAGATCATCCAAGTTGCAGCCGCGCTTATCGCAAAGCAACACCAGATGGCCCACCACTTCATGCGCTTGCCTGAATGGCATGCCCTTCTTCGCAAGATAATCGGCCACATCGGTTGCAGCCAAATAGCCCTTTTCAGCCTGGATGCGCATGGCATCCTTATTGATCTTCATGGTGGCGATCATGCCTTCCATGCAGGTAAGGCAATCATAGAGCGTCTTCGCAGCATCGATCACGCCCTCTTTGTCTTCCTGGAGATCCTTGTTGTAAGCCAGCGGCAACGATTTCATCGTAACGAGAAGCGCCACAAGATCGCCGACCACACGGCCCGACTTGCCGCGGATGAGTTCCGCGAAATCGGGGTTCTTCTTCTGCGGCATGATCGACGAACCGGTCGAGAACGCATCGGAGAGCGTGATGAAACCGAATTCCGAAGTGGACCAAAGGATGATCTCTTCCGCCAAGCGCGAAAGATGGATCATGCTCACACTTGCCGCGTAATCGAGATCGAGCAGGAAATCACGATCGGAAACGGCATCGAGCGAATTCGGGATAGGCGCAGCGAACCCAAGTGCTCGGGTGGTCGCATCACGGTCGAGAGGATAGGTGGTGCCTGCGAGCGCCGCCGAACCGAGCGGATTCATATCGGCCGCATCGAACGCTTGGCGCAAGCGATTGAAGTCGCGCGTGAACATCCAGTAGTACGCCATGAAATGATGCGCGAGCAGCACAGGCTGAGCATGCTGAAGATGCGTATAGCCTGGGAGCAGCACCTCTTCATTCTGCGCTGCAAGCGCCAGAAGCGTCTTGCGCAGCTTTAGATTCGCACCCATCAGTTCACGGCAAAGCTCTTTCGCATAGAGACGCGTATCGGTGATGACCTGATCGTTTCGAGAGCGGCCGGTGTGCAGACGCGCACCTGCATCTCCGATGCGCTCGGTGAGCACCGCTTCGATGGACATATGAATGTCCTCGTTATTGATATCGAAGACGAAGTTGCCCTCTTCGATATCGCGCTCGATCTGCGCAAGTCCCGCCGTGATCGCTTCAGCATCTTCATGCGAGATGACACCCTGATCGGCAAGCATGCGCGCATGCGCCATCGATCCGGCGATATCCTGTTTGTACATTGCCTTATCGACCGGCAGCGATGCACCGAACTCCTGCGTGAATTCGCTCACGCCTTCTTCGAAACGTCCAGACCACAGTGCCATATCTTCTACTCCCCGTTACCCATGTCTACTCGTAGTTCGTTCCCTGATCGGAACTGGAGGATCCATTTCCCCCTTATACAAAACGAACGCTCGGACAACCCGCCCGAGCGCTGCTTGGTATATTCCACTTGCTTATTTGAGCGCGTCTTCTTCAAGCTCTTTCGCATCGCCGTCGGTCTTGCCGTTGTCGCGGCGGTTCTTTGCCCACACACGGTTGGACAGGCCATACAGATCGATGAAGCCCTTCGCAGAATCGCGATTGAAGGTATCAGCGGCATCGTAGGTTGCCAGACCGTAGTCGTAGAGCGAATAGTTGGACTTGCGACCGGTAACGGTACAGGTGCCCTTATAGAACTTCAGGCGAACCACACCCTCAAGGCAGGTCTGGGTAGCGGCGATGAATTCATCCATCGCATGCTTGAGCGGCGAGAACCACTGACCGTTGTAGACCTGAACGGCCCAATCTTGCTCGATGTGAGCCTTATAGCGCATGACCTCGCGCTCAAGGCACATATCCTCGAGTGCACGATGTGCGCAGATGAGCGCCAGGGCAGCCGGCGCTTCATAGCACTCACGAGATTTCACGCCGATCATACGGTTCTCGATCATGTCGATACGGCCGAAACCGTTCGAACCAGCGATCTTGTTCATAGCTTCGATGATCTCAAGGAACGACATCTCCTTGCCATCGAGCGCCACCGGAACGCCAGCAGCGAACGTGATCTCGACCTCGGTCGCCTTATCGGGAGCAGCCTCAGGATCGACCGTCATCGTATAGATGTCGGCCGGAGGCGCTGCCCACGGATCTTCGAGCACGCCGCACTCGATCGCGCGACCCCACAAGTTGTCGTCGATCGAATAGGGGTTGGACTTGGTAGCATCTACGGGCACGCCGTGAGCTTCAGCGTAATCGATCTCTTCAGGACGCGTATGAAGATCCCATTCGCGCACGGGGGCCAGGATCTCGATGCTGGGGTCGAGCGCCTGAATGGAAGTCTCGAAGCGGACCTGATCGTTGCCCTTGCCAGTGCAACCATGAGCGATGTACTTCGCACCTTCTTTATGCGCGACATCAACCAAGAACTTGGAGATGAGTGGACGCGAAAGCGCAGAGACCAGCGGGTACTTGCCTTCGAAGTGCGCATTTGCAGCAAGCGCCTTAGTAAGGTATTCGTTCACGAAAAGCTCGCGCATATCGATGACGTAGCATTCGAGCGCACCGGTCTTCAGTGCCTTTTCCTTCACCTTCTCAAGGCCCTCATGCTCCTGACCGACCTCACCCACAACCGCGATGACATCGAGGCCTTTTTCTTCCTGGAGCCACTTGATGCACACGGAGGTATCAAGACCGCCGGAATATGCGAGTACTACCTTATCTTTTGCCATGTTGTTTCCTTCCTTAACAGGCGCAAATTTCATCTTTGCATTGTAGCGTGCGAACGTGCCCTACGAAAGTGGGCGCAACACGCTTTTAACAGCTATTTCGTTCCCTTGGATGCGCTACCTTCAGCAGCATCGTCTGAAGAGCTCTTCTTCTGCGCAGCATCCTTCTTGAGCGCATCGCCCAGTTTGTCTTCGGCATTGCCCACTTTATCTTTGAGCATCTCCATGACCTCTTTGAAATTAGCGTTGACGTTTTCCGCTTCTTTCATGAGGCGCTCGTATTCTTCCTGAGCGGCAGCCGCTTCTTCTTCGGCCTTCTTCGCAGCTTCGGCAGCTTCGACCTCTTTTTGCTTCGAATCGATGCAGATCTGCGGAAGCGCTGCGATGAACTTGTCGATATCCTTTTCCTCGATGATGAGTGGCGGCAAGAAACGCAACGTGTGCTCGTCGGTAGCGTTGATGATGAAGCCGGCATCGAGCGCAGCATCTACCACGAACGGAGCTTTGAATTCATCTTTGAGGACAGCACCGATCATCAGACCTGAACCGCGAACCTCGGTGACCTCGTCCAGAGCGAGGAGCTTGTCCGCAAAATAATCGCCCCTGTTCTCAACGCGCTCGCCAAAGTTGCCGGTCTTGAGCGTATCGAGCGTTGCGTAAGCAGCAGCGGCGGCCAAGTTGCTACCGCCGAAGGTCGAGCCATGATCGCCCGGCTCGAAAGCCTCGGCTACCTCGATGCGGGCAACGCAACCGCCCATGGGCATGCCAGATGCCACGCCTTTCGCGAAGGTGAAGATATCAGGCGTGATGCCTGCGTTCTGGAACATGAACGGATAGGTTCCGCAACGATAGAAACCAGTCTGAACTTCATCAAGGATGGAAAGCGCACCGTTGCGACGCGCGAGCTTAGTTGCTTCGAATAGGTAATCGGGATCGATCGGGATCACACCATTCTCGCCCTGAATCGGCTCCATCATGATGGCAGCGATCTGACCGGGGTACTCCCACCAAATATTGCGCAGCGCATTGATATCGTTAGGCGGAATAGCGATGAAGCCTTCTGGAAGCGGTTGGAAAGGCTCTTGCTTATCAGGCTGTGCCGTAGCGGCAAGCGTTGCAAGCGTACGACCATGGAAGCTTCCTTCAAGCACGAGGATGATGTGACCGCCAGAAGACTCCTTCTTCGCCCAGAGACGTGCGAGCTTGATCGCGCATTCGTTGGCCTCCGCCCCGGAGTTCGCGAAGAAGGTCTTCCAAGGAGCACGGAAGAACGTGGGTATGCATTCGTTAGCCATCTCCGAAATGAGCTTGGCCACTTCGCCACGCTTCTCGATATAGAAGTAGTTGCTCACGTGGATGAGCTTCTGGGCCTGCTCTGCGATAGCTTCCGCCACACGCGGATGGCAATGCCCCAGACTGTCAACCCCGATACCCGAGAGCAGATCGAGGTATTCCTTGCCCTCTTCGTCCTTTACGGTGACGCCCTCACCTTCAACGAAGCAGACGGGCTTGCGCTTGAAGGTGTGCATGATATACGTATCGTCTAGTTTTTTTACTTCTTCAAAGGTCATTTCTAAGCTCTCCTATTTCCCCTGTTCGCTGGCAGTTTTTCTTCTTCGTTAAAGGTTCTCGACGAGACGAGAGGCCAGCAACCCGAGCGGGGCGTACTCGTCTTTTGTATTGTGCTCGTCATCATTATATATGAGAGTGCCGCAGCCCACTTGAGTGAGCAGCTCGATCAAGAGCGAATGCGGCATCGTGCCGTTGATGATGTGAGCACGATGGACACCTGCTTCGAGTGAGAGCACACAGGATTGCAGCTTAGGGATCATACCTTTGCTCACGCGCCCTTCTGCGAGCATGTCACGTGTTTCTTGAAGGGACATGCGCGAAACGAGCGAATCCTTATCATCGAAGTCTTCATAGAAGCCGTCCACATCGGTGAGGAAGATGATCTTCTGCGCGCCGATCGCACCGGCAACGGCACACGCGACCGCATCTGCATTGATGTTGAACGAGCCGCCATCTTCACCTTTGCCTACCGATGCGATGATGGGGACGTAGGCTGCATTGATGAGCGACTTGAGGTAGGCCGGATTCACTTCGATCACGCTGCCAACGCGCCCGAGTTCTGGCCGAACCTGCTCAGCCACGATCGTGCCCGCATCAGCACCATTGACCCCAACAGCCAAGTTGCCATGTTGGTTCATAGCGCGCACGAGCTCCTCGTTCACCTTGCCGATCAAGGTCATCTTCACGACTTCCATGGCCTCTTCGGTAGTGACGCGCAGCCCATCGATGAATTCAACATCTATGCCGAAGCGTTCCATATTCCGCGAGATGTCCGCGCCACCGCCATGAACGATGACCGGATTCACCCCCATGATCTTGAGCATGACAATGTCCGACATGACCGCATCGCGCAGTTTCGGATCGACCATGGCAGCTCCACCGTATTTGATCACGATGGTCTTGCCCGTTTGATTCTTGATATAGGGGAACGCTTCGATGAGCACCTCTGCGGTGTGCGAAGACGTGAGCTTTCTATCTTTTGCATATTTCATACTGGTATCTCCAACAGTTGGTAAATCGATCAAACACTCATGAGTGCCAACTTGAGGCAGGTGGCAGCCTTAGGTTCGGTAATCACCGTTGATGCGCACATAATCATAGGAGAAATCGCACGTCCAGATGGTGGTGGAACTCGTGCCGGCTCCCAAATCCGCTTCGAGCACGATCTCGGGCTCTTCGAAGCGTTTGAGCGCCTCTTCTTCGCTGAACTCGACGGTAAGACCATCGCGGCACACCGGAATTCCCATGATGTCGATCGAAACATTCTGCTGCTCGAAATGCGCTCCGCTGCGTCCGAGTGCGCCAGCGATACGACCCCAGTTCGCATCGTGGCCAAAAACGGCGGTCTTCACGAGCGGCGAATTCGCCACGGTACGAGCAGCCAGATCGGCCTCTTCATCGTTCGCTGCGCCCGTGATCTTCACGGTAACGAGCTTGGTCGCACCTTCCCCATCACGCGCCATCTCACGAGCGAGCATCTGCGTGAGCGCATCGAGCGCGGTCTGGAATTCTTCGTAGGCAAGCGAGCCTTCCGCAATGCGCGCACCTGGCGCTGCCTTGCCGCTTGCCAGCAAGAAGCAGGTATCGTTCGTTGAAGTATCGGAATCGACCGTGACCTTGTTGAAGCTCTGATTCACACTGTGAACGAGTGCATTGTGGAGCACTTCGGGAGCAAGCGGTGCATCGGTGGTGATCACAGCGATCATGGTAGCCATGTTCGGCATGATCATGCCTGAGCCCTTCGCCATGCCGCCAAGGGTGATCGTGGCTCCTCCCAACGCAGGATCCTGGCTCACATAGCGGATCGCGCGCTCCTTGGAATAGGTATCTGTGGTCATGATCGCGCTTGCAGCATCGCTTCCCGTTTCACGCGTCATAGTTTTGTGAAGCTTTGGTACGGCTGTTTCGAATGGCGCTGTGTTGAGCAACTGACCGATCACGCCGGTTGAAGCAACGAGCACTTCATTGGCGCAGCAGCCAACCACATCGGCAACGATCTGGCAGGTGCGCTCGGCATCGGCGATGCCCATGCTGCCCGTTGCCGCATTCGCGCAACCCGAATTGACGATGACCGCCTTAGCAAGACCATAATTCTGTCCGCCAAGATGCTCTTTGGAAACCGTTACTGGCGCGGCGCAGAACACATTTTGCGTGAAGGTTGCCGCTGCTGGGCAGAGCTCATCGGCTTCAACAAGGGCCATATCAAGCCTGCCGGGGTTCTTGCGGAAACCCGCATGGATGCCACCCGCCCGAAAGCCTAAAGCACTCGTTACGCCGCCGCCTTCGACCACGTCGAACGCCAAATCTTTATCACTATCGTTATTCGTTTGAAAAGTCATAAGAAGAACCATATCCCTTTACTGAAATTCTTAGACCGGAAGCGCCTCCATACGAAGGCCGGTCGTTTGATCGAAACCACAGACGATGTTGGCGCATTGTACCGCTTGACCTGCTGCACCTTTGCAGAGATTGTCGATCGCGCACACAGCAATGAGTGAGCCGGTCGCCTCTTGATAGGCAATGCCGATCTGAGCATTGTTCGTGCCTACCACAGAAGCGGTGCGCGGCATCTGGCCGAGCGGAAGCACCGTAACAAAGGGATATCGTCGTCGATCGTAGGTTTCAACATAGAGCGCATGGAGCGACTCGAGGGATTGTGTAGCGCGCGCTTCTTCGTTGAGCTGAAGCGTGACTGTTGAGAGCAAGCCGCGATTCGCTGGAGCGAGATGCGGCGTGAACACGAGGCGGCCTTCAATGCCTAAAATCTGCTCGATCTCAGGCGTATGCCGATGGCTTGCGACGCCGTACGCTTCGAAGTTATCGTTCGCGTTGCAAAAATGCGTGCGCGCATTCGCGCTGCGACCAGCGCCGGTTACGCCAGAGATCGCATCGACCACCACAACGCCTTCCGAAAGCGCAACGGCCGGCCATGCAGCGAGCGAAGTGGCCGTAGGATAGCAACCCGCGCAGGCTACCAGGGTGGGATGGTGCTGAGCGTGCAAGTCGCGCGCTTCGAGCAATTCTGCTTCCGTGATCTCGGGCAGACCGAAGAATGCCTGCTCTAGCAGATCGACCGCCGTGTGCGGCGTCTTGTACCACTGTTCGAAAACGACAGGATCCTTCAGGCGAAAATCAGCCGACAGATCGAAGACCGAAACATCCGCCGCCAAAAGATCAGGCACGAGCGTCATGGCTGCCGTGTGCGGTGTTGCCATGAAGACCACATCACAATCGGCAAGAGAGGTGGTGTTGTGCGCCTCGAATTCAAGATCGCACACGCCCTTAAACGCAGGATAGAGTTCCGAGATAGGCAGCCCTTCATCGGTTGAAGACGTGATCACGCGCAGATCGAATTCAGGATGGCGAGAAAGGATGCGCACCAGTTCAGCTCCTGCATATCCAGCAGCACCGATGATACCGGCAACTAGTCCCATGGCCATTCCTTTCTCCGCGCGAGGTATACAAATTCAGTGGATAAATGATACCCCTCTTCGGGAAGAGGGGTACATCTTTAATTCTATTCGTTTTGTGAACGGGCTAAAAAGCAGCGATTAGTCCACGATCTCTTCAAGAGTGATCTCGAAGTTCAGATCCTTACCTGCCATCTCGTGGTTCATGTCGAACACCACATCATCATCGGTGATCTCGACCACCTTGACCGGGAATGCCTGTCCACCAGGAGCCTGCATGTAAACGGTCTGTCCAACAGGCAGATCGTCAACATCGGGCACGTTTTCCTTTGGGATGCGCTGCACGAGCTGCTCGTCGCGCTCGCCATAAGCATCAGCTGCAGGAATATGAACCTTCTTAGTCTCGCCCACGGCCATCTCGTTCACCGCTGCATCGAAGCCCGGGATCATCATGCCCGCCATGCAGGTGAACTCCAAGGGTTCGCCGCGCTCGACCGAAGAATCGAACACCGTACCGTCATCGAACGTACCAATATAGTTAACGCGTACCTTTTTTCCTTCGTTGCTCATATCGTTTCCTTTCACGAGGAGAACAGGATCATCTCTGCTGATCCTTTTGCGAGATTTCTTTTCGTTCGAGTAGTGTAGCGTAAATTTGCACGGCTTTTTGCTCCCAACGCGTTGTCGACATAGAGCTGTCATATAACGCACCCATAAGCACGTTAGCTGTCTTTCTGCATCGTTCCCCACTTGACGCGCGCAGTGCGCATTCGTTCGCCTAGAATGGTCGCATGTCTTCCCCACACGAACAGTCCCAAGGAACTCAAGCCCAGCACGCGACCCCTACGCGCCAGCAGGTCATGGCAACGCCCGCGTTTCTCTATGCGACCGTCCTTCTGATGGGAGCGATCGGCGCAACGCTCCGTTACCTGATCGAGCTCATCATCCCGACCCAAGGCTTTCCGTGGGCAACGCTGCTCATCAACCTTATAGGATGCTACATCATCTATATCGTCTATCAGTGGTTCGACAGACGCGTGCATATACCGCACCCTATCGCGCGCGGTATCGGCGTTGGATTAGTTGGGGCCTTCACCACGCTCTCTGCGTTCTGCACCGAGAATCTTGCACTCTTGCAAACTGGCGAATACCTCCTGTTCGCACTCTATGTATCCGCGACCGTTTTCGGCACATTTGTTGCCTCTCTTGCTGGCTGGGCTACCTGTTCCCTGCTTGCCTATCGCCGCCTCAAGCGCATCCAACGCAGACGCATCGAACATCGTCTCGAGATGCAACGTGCTAAGAGCGAAAACACCAGCGAAGCCTCTGAAGAGAGGCGCTCATGAACATTCTTGCGCTCATAGGAATAGCAATAGGTGGTGCGATCGGCGCGCTTTCACGTGGCCTTTTGACCCGCATGCTCAAGCGCCATCTGCCTGAGCAATTCCCGTTTGCCACCCTCATCGTGAACCTGATCGCGTGCTTTGCGGCAGGCATGGTCATGCCGCTCGCTCTGAATGAAGTGCTGTATTTGACCTTGACCGTCGGTTTCTTAGGCGGCTTCTCGACACTGGCCACGATGAACTTCGAAGCTGTGAGCCTCTTTGCAACCAAGCGCTACAAGTACTGCTTTGCCTACCTGGCCATCACCTACGCGAGCACACTTGGCGCAGCAGCGCTCGGCTTCGCACTAGTAAGTTTCTTTGTCGGTTGATCGACCAGCAATATCTGCTGCCTAGATGAACAGAAGCGCTGCCTTAGAGACTTATTCAGGATCGCCGGGATGAGGGTGATTGTCGAAGTACCCCGTCTGGCCGCGAACGTTCCAAGCGCAGGCCACCAAGAACATCACGATCACCAGCGTAATGATAGCTGCTGGGTTTACCTGCCCTTGCGAGATCTTGCTTGCCAGATCCCAAAGTTCGAGCAAGCCGTAAAGCGTTACGATCCAAAAGAACAGCGTGATCTTGCGGGGATCCTTCGCGCCGATGATCCCCGACAATGCCACAACGATGCCCACGATTCCTGCGACCAGCGTCTCTCCACCGAGCACCACGCCTGGCATCAGATCGATCGACTTGATGCCGAAGAATTCCGCGAGCACCACGAAGACCACACCAACCGTAGCAAGAACCACCGAGAGCACGAACATGAATGCGCAGCAATAGAAGGTACGCCGTTGCCAGGGTGAATACTTTTTAGGATCGAATGAGAGCAGTTTTCCCACGAGCTTCCTCTCTCGCATCGAGCAAAGAACGATCGACACGCACTCGATCGTTCTCTTTGCTGTGACTCAAATAGCCATTCCAATACGCACAAGGCGTTCGCTATCCGCGAACCTCGGCGCCCGTTGCTCCACAGGTCTTCTTGATCAAACGCTCATGCTGCTTGTTAACCTCTTCAGCGGTAAGCGTCTTGTCGGGCGAGCGATATTCGAGCGCGTAGGCCATCGATTTTTTGCCTGCGCCCAAACGCTCTTCATCGCGATACACATCGAAGAGCTGGATGCTCGAGAGCAGCTTGCCGCCTGCAGAACGCATGACCTGCATGAGCTTTTCATTGGTCACGTCTTCATCCACCACGAGCGCAATATCCATCGTGACTGCCGGGAACAGCGGCACATCTACGTAGTCGCGCGCGGGCTGGCTCGTTTTCACGAGCGCATCAAGATCGAGCTCGAACGCAACAACAGGCGCGGTAGCTTCGAAGGCATCAGCTGCAAGCGGATGGATCTCACCGACCCAACCAAGTACCGTGCCACCTGAAAGCACCTGAGCAGCACGTCCTGGCTGCAGGTGCGGAGCCTCTTCAGCAGAAAGCGCTTTGAAGCGCACCTTGGGCGTAGCGAGCTCATGCAGAAGGCTTTCGATGATGCCTTTACCATCGAAGAAATCGAATGCGGCCGGCGTATTGTTCCAGGCAGGATCGCCCATCGCGCCCGCCAGCACTGCCGCAACGCGTTCTTTCTCTTTGGGCTTCTTCTTGCCTTCTGCCGCGAAGAACACGCGCCCTGTTTCATAGAGTTGAACGTTCTTCACGCCGTGATTCTGGTTGTACGCAAGAGAATGCAACAACCCTGGAATGATGGATTGGCGCATGATGGACTGTTCTGCATTGAGCGGATTGAGCAGCTCAACCGGCATACCCAACCCTTCTTTATCCATGCGCAGCTTATCGAGATCGCCCGGCTCGGCGAACGAATATGTCACGGTCTCATTGAGCCCCGCCGCGCGCAGCGTATCGTTGATCTTCTTGATCTTCTGCTCAGCCACCGTGCGCTTACCAATGCGGCCAGCACCACCCGGCAGCGTCGGTTCGATGCGATCCATGCCGTAGAGGCGCAGCACCTCTTCATAGAGGTCGATCTCGCGTTCAAGGTCGGGACGGAACGTGGGCGCGAGCACATGGAGCAGCTCGCCTTCAGCACACGATGCCGCAACAGATTCAGCTTCATCGGCCACCGTTACCGCACAACCCAAACGCGTGAGCGTCGAGATGATATAGTCGCGATCGATCTCGGCACCCATCATGGCGTTGAAACGCGGAATGCGGAAATCGAGCATGATAGGCTCGGTCTTCTGCTCCCACACATCCACGATGCCCGGGCGTACGGTGCCACCCGATACCGCCGCAATGAGCGCAGCCGATGCATCAGAGAACGCGCCGATCGGATTGTCGTCTACGCCACGTTCATAGCGCAGCGAAGCCTCGCTGATAAGACCTAAGTTGCGGCTCGTGCGGCTGGTGTGGCCGCTGCTGAACGTAGCTGCTTCGAGCAGGATCGTGGTGGTTTCGTCGGTCACCTCGGAATCGAGACCACCCATCACGCCTGCCAGTGCAACAGCCTCTGTAGGCGTAGCGATCACGCTCATATCAGACGTGAGCGTGCGCTCTTCCCCATCGAGCGTGGTGAACTTCTCGCCGTCTTCAGCAGGACGCACGATGATGTGGACCTTGCCATCCTTGTTCGCCAGCTTGTCGTAATCGAAGGCATGGAGCGGCTGGCCGAGCAGGAACAAGATATAGTTCGTCGCATCGACGATGTTGTTGATCGAACGAGCACCCGCCGCAGTAACGCGCTGCGCCAGCCAATCAGGGCTTGGACCCACCTTCACGTTCTCGATCACGCGCGCAGTATAGCGATCGCAACGTGCGGGATCCGATATGGTCACCTCGACCGAATCCGCGGTCGGCTCAAGGTCTTGGTTCTCGCCCAAGTTGAAGATCGGATCATCGAGCGGATCGGTGAAGCCACGCTCATACATGGCCCCCACCTCGCGCGCCATGCCCTTCATGGAAAGGCAATCAGGGCGATTCGGCGTGATCTCGAGATCGAGGATCTTGTCGTTGAGCTTCATATAGTCCGCAAAGGGCTCGCCTACGGGCGCATCGGCAGGCAAGATCATGATGCCATCGTGATCGGAACCGAGCCCTAGCTCTCGCTCCGAGCAATTCATACCGTTGCTCACCACGCCACGCAGCTTGGATTTCTTGATCTTGAAATCGCCGAACTCAGCACCCACCAGTGCCACGGGGATCTTGTCGCCTTCGTTGAAGTTCTGCGCGCCGCATACGATCTGGAGCGGTTCAGGCTTGCCATCTTTTCCGAGGTTGTTCTCGCCCACGCTCACCTGGCAGACCCACATATGATCCGAATCGGGATGCGCTTTCTTTTCGACGATCTGGCCCACGACCACCTTATCATAGGTGGCGCCAGCGATCTCGACACCTTCAACGCCTGTGCCGGTCAGGTCCAGACGATCGCAGAACGCCTTCAGATCGGCAGGTATCTCAACATATTCACTTAACCATTTCAAAGAAACTTTCATCGTTTTTCCTTCGGTTTTGAACCTTTATCTCTTTATCTATCCAAAAAGTTAACTTCCATTGTTGGCAAAATCAGCGAGGGCTCGTCTCGTGCGTATGATCGCCGTGTTGCGCGGCCGAGCGTACTTCGTACGTGAGGGCAAGCGCAAAAGCGGCGAGCATATGTGCGAGACGAAGCCGCAGCGTCAACGCAGTTCTTAGAATTGCCTCAAAAACCTCATGTCGCCCTCAAGCAACATCCTCAAGTCGGGAACGTTGTATTTGAGACACGCCACGCGCTCGACACCTACACCGAAGGCGAAGCCCGAATAGACTTCAGGATCGATGCCCGAATAACACAGCACGTTCGGATCGACCATGCCGCAACCTAAGATCTCGAGCCATCCCGTTCCTTTGCAGAAGCGGCAACCTTCGCCGTGACAAATACCGCAGCTCACGTCCACTTCAGCCGAAGGCTCCGTGAATGGGAAATAGTGAGCGCGAAAACGCGTCTTGCGTTCTTCGCCGAACATCTGCTTGCAGAAATAATCGAGCGTGCCCTTCAGATCACCGAACGTGATGCCCTTATCAACCACGAGCCCTTCGATCTGGTTGAACTGCGGAAGATGCGAAGGATCCGCCACATCGCGGCGATACACTTTACCTGGCGCGATGATATAGATGGGCAACTCCTGATCTTCCATAGCGTGCACCTGAACGCCAGAGGTTTGCGTTCGCAGAAGCACGTCCGATTCGCCCTTCACATTCGTGGTATCGCCCGAAAGGTCACGCACGTAGAAGGTGTCTTGCATACTGCGCGAGGGATGATCGGCAGGGGCATTCAGCGCTTCGAAGTTGTAGTAGTCGGTCTCGACCTCAGGACCGGTTGCCACCGAGTAGCCGATGCCAAGGAACACCTCGGCGATCTCATCGGTGATGCGGTTGATCAGGTGGCGTGTACCCATCTGCTGTACACGGCCAGGAAGCGTGATATCGATCGCATCGGCCTCCATGCGAGCAGCGAGCTCTGCACCGGCAAGTTCCTTCTTCTTCGCCTCAAGCGCACCTTCGACCTCGTTGCGCGCGGCGTTCACGGTCTTGCCGACCTGCGCGCGCTCTTCAGGAGCAACTTGTCCCATCGAACGCAGATAGCCGGTCAAGCTACCCGATTTTCCCACTACCTTGATGCGGATCGCCTCGAGCGCATCGCTCGTAGCTGCCTGATCGATCTCGGCAAGTGTTGCGGCTTGCAACGCCTGAACTTCATCAATGACTGACATACGATTGCCTTTCCCTATACTCGAAAAGCCCGTGCGGCTTCTGTTCACCTTCTTTTGAGCAAAGAAAAAGAGCTCTCCTCTTTGCCCTATCCAAGGACGAGAAGAACTCTCGCGGTACCACCCTGGTTACCTTCGCGCTGCGTTTTATGAACAGCGAGCGAAGATCACTCATATTTGCTCTGTAACGGGAGCACCCGATGAAGCTTACTGAAGGCCTGCTCATTTGAGCATTTGACCCGTTCGGCAACACTGCTGGTGAAGGGAATCACATCTCGCATCGCTAGGCTCTTTCAGCAACGAGCCCTCTCTGGAAACGACGCAACCGAAATGTGCTGTCTTCGTCATCGCATTTAGTGTAGAAGAGTATAGCGCATGTTCGTGGCAAGCGTCGTGGTTCATCGGCGAATTCGCTCGAAGCGCGCTGCCCTTCCGCTCCCAGGAAAACACGAGCGCCGAACAAGCCTCTGCTTCCAGGAATGCACGCGCGGATCGCCCGCGAAAGCTGCTCGTTCGCTTTGTTACAATGAGCCTACTTCATTCTTCATTCGCTTCCCCTCTTTCGGAAGGAACCCACCATGAACTTGGCAGATCTTACCTACAACGAAGCCGGTCTCATCCCCTGCATCGTGCAAGATGCGAACACCCACGAGGTGCTCATGATGGCCTGGATGAATGAAGAGGCTGTCCGCCGAACCCTCGAAGAGAAGACCACCTGGTTCTGGTCGCGTTCGCGCAACAAGTTCTGGCACAAGGGCGAAGAGTCTGGCAACACGCAAGAGCTGGTCGATCTGCGCTACGATTGCGACGAGGACACGCTGCTCGCGCTCGTGAATCCCGCAGGTCCTGCCTGCCACACTGGGGCGCGTACCTGCTTCTATCGTTCGTTTCTCAGCGAAGAGGCGCTTTTGGAGCGCTAGCTCCCACCGCGAGTCAAAGAGCGCACGAGTCAGAGTCATGGGGACGGTTCTATCGACTCACGTCACCGTACACGAGCCAGCCCAAACAACTTTAAGAGTCAGTAGAACCGTCCCCATGACTCCTCACTATCTATGAAGCGATGCTGATATGATCGTTCCTATATCGCCATCGATCAGGATGCTTCGGTCGGCAATGGCGCGCGGAGAGCACGCTTCTCCCCGGTTCACGCAGGCGTAGGTTGCCTCGCTATTGGATTTAACGGCATCCCAGAACGGATACTTGATTATCGCAGGCGTGTTGTTGCCGACACCCAGTTCCAGATAGAGCACCTTGCCGCCTTCATGCTCTTCCCTGAAGTTCTGATAGCGATTACAAGCTGCGTGCCATCCCGCATCCTCGCAGAAGCTCCCGTCAACACGCAGGTTCGGCACCAGAGGAGCTCCGCAGTCTGGGCATTTCGGAAGCAGAGATTCCGGAATCTTCATCCCTTTCTGCTCGGCCACCATCTGGCGGATCTGCTCCTCGTTATCGTAGGTCTTGTTCGAACAATTTCGCGAGCACTGGAACAACCCGTAGTCTCCCTGAGTGTAGAAGAGCCGGGTCTTGTCGAACCCTGCCAGCTGAAACTGATGGTCCACATTCGTAGTTATCACGAAATAATCTTTGCCGTCGAGCACCTTCAGCAAGTCGAGATAGGGCTTGCCGGGTTCCACCTCATAGCGATTGAGATAGATATGGCGGCTCCACCATGACCAATAGGTCAGAGAGTCGAGAAAGGGATAGAAGCCACCGGAATACATGTCGGTGATGCCGTAGGCATCGCGGAAGTCGGCGAAGTTCGCATCGAATCTCTCACCCGAATAGGTAAAGCCTGCAGCGGTAGATAACCCCGCGCCCGCACCTACCAGAACGGCATCGCACTCACTGATGGCCTCGGCGAGCGCCAGCGCAGCCTGATCAGCGGACATCTCGATGCCCTTTACCAAGGCAGTATCATGCCTCGTTCATGAATATCCTCCACCAGAAAACGTATTACCCGAAAAGAAGCTCATGGTAAATATCCTCGTCTTTCTGTCCGAAAACATTGAATATCACATGGATGCCAGATTCGTTGTGATCGAGCCAATCTCGAACCGTCTTCACGGCTATCTCTGCCGCATCGCCTTGAGGAAACCCGAAGACCCCCGTGCTTATGCAGCAAAAAGCGATGCTCTTGGCTCCGATTGCTTTCGCTGCATCAAGGCAGCTTCGATAAGAACAGGCGAGCAATCCCCTATCGCTTTCGGTCGGGATGCCGCTCGCGATCGGCCCCACCGTATGGATGATCCACTTCGATGGGAGGTTATAGCCACTCGTCACCTTCGCCATGCCTGTCGGCTCAGGACACCCCTGCTCGCGCATGATGCGGCTGCATTCGGCGCGCAGCTGGACTCCCGCGAACGTGTGGATCGCATTGTCGATGCAGAAATGTCCCGGGATCCAGCATCCGAGCATTTGCGAGTTGGCGGCGTTCACGATAGCATCAGCCGCAAGCGTTGTGATATCTCCGCGCCACAGGCTGATGCGACTGTCCAAGGATGTGCGCGGCAGCACGTTCGCATCGGTAATACCAGCATGTGAGATGCGTTCACTTAGCATCCTATCCTGCGCGTCGAGGATATCTTCGGGCACCGGCATCGACTCGCGCACGTTCACGAGGTCGCGGTACAAACAGAAGAGCTTATCCACATCGCCACAGGCATCACAGATCATCCTGTTTGCCTCATTTTCGCCGTAGCGCTCTTCTGCAAAGAACCTCACGCAGCAGGTCAGATCATCACTCGCTGTCATCGCTTCACTCCTCCTTGATCGCCTCGTGCTCATAGCAATGCCTCGTCCTATCTTAGAACTTGCCGTTGTCCTTCGATGACATGAATAGTAGGATGTCAGGCGCCAGAAAGGAAGTAGGCACTATAAAGTGCTGTAGGTACTCACAACAAGAAGCCCCTCTCCTTCGCCTAGCTAAGAGCGCTCTTCCCGAACGTGCGCGCAATGATGGAAAACGATTCATCGAACGCAGTAATCGCAAGCCGCTCACGATTACTGCCCTCGGTTTGCATCTAATGGATGTTCGCCTTGATAATATCTCGCAAGAATTCAGTGGCCCCGGCACCGCAAGAGCCGTCGTAGTATTCGACAAAGCGCGGATCGGCAAGGTAGCCTTCTGCTAAGGATACATGCGCCTCAGGCGAATAAGCTTTCTCTCCCCAGTGAACCTTGATCCATTGGGCGTGCATCCCCGCCACAAGCTTGGACTCAGGAGATTCCGGGTCTTTAGTCATCATGGCGAGAACCAAGTTATCCTTGATGCGTTGTTCGAGTTCCTCTTTGGCATCCCAGGCCGTCTTGCTCATATTGAGCATCCTTTCGTTGGCTGCATCGATAGCCTCGTCGCCGTAGAATGCACGTGCTTCCTGCCCGAACTCCTCCTCGAAGTCGGCGACAGATTGTTTCTTGATCTGCTCGAATCGTTCCTTATCGTCCATTTTCTCGTAATCCTCCAATCCCGCCACGGCAAGCTTTGCCGTGGCTATGGTCTTGTCCAGCTTCTCCCTTTGTCGACAAAGAAGGGTCAGATGCTCTCGAAGCATGGATGCGAGGTCGAAGTCCGATTTGTCGAGCGCCTCCTCTATGGACTCCAAGGGCACTCCGCAAGATCTCAGAAGCAGGATATGCTGCAGCCTGCGCATGTCGGCAGTACCGTAGACTCGATATCCGTTCTGCGCTCGCGCAGGGACGAGCAGTCCGATCTGGTCGTAGTAGCGGAGCGTGCGCGAGCTTACACCGGCAAGGTCGGCCAATTCCTTGGTGGTGTATGTCCTGTTATCTGATGCAACCATGCTTCCTCCAACAAACATCACTTCAAAGCATCTGCCGTCAGGCTAAGCTATGACGCTGCGTAAAGGTCAAGCGCTAATCACGCATATCTTCCCAGCGATCTCTTGTCAGCTTGCTTACCATGAGATTTCTACGCTCATCGAAGCCGCTTCTCCATCTTCTCGAAGACAAGCTTTACGTCGTTTTCGAGATCGATAATTCCATGTCCGGTTGTACGATAGCCCCTATGCTCATAGAGCAAGGCGGCAAGAAGGGAAAACAAAAAGAGCATCTACCCACCAAGCGCAAGCAAGAGAGCTGCCAATAATAGCCCGATCGCTGCGCCGCCGACAAGCTTCACCACAACACCAAGCGCTGGATGCTTGCGCGATAAACCCTGCGAATCGGGTTCTTCACCAATCTCACCTTTGAGAAAGCGGTCGATCTCCCGATAGGTAACGATGTCGTGCTTCTTCTTCAGGCGGTCGATAGCAATAGCCATGCCGAACCCTATGGCGTAGAGCACGATGAACGTGATCGCACCTGCGATATTGCCCTTGCTCATACGAGCGAAACCAGAAGGCTCCTGCCAGGCAAGCGAGAAACCCAATAGAAAAAGGAAAGCTAGTATCGAAAAACCGACCATCCCGTATGACAAGAGCCGCATCTTGTGCGAATCCTGTTTGACGGTCTGCTGGATCCTTGCGGCATCACCTTTCACAAGATCGTCTATAGAGGTGTCGAATAACCGGCTCAGCAGAAGCAAGCTCTGCATATCAGGGTAGGTCTTGTCATTCTCCCAATTTGAAATGGTCTGGCGCGATACGAATATCGCTTTGGCAACTTCGTCTTGAGAGAGTCCGCGTTCTTCCCGCTTGGTTCTTAATTGTCGTGCCAGTTCCATCTATCCGTGCCTCTCTCGGTTCTTTTTCGCAGCGTCTTTAAGTTTGTGCCGCCTGAAATGATAATCCACGTATTTGCCGAATGCCTCGATGTGTTTGTCAAAAGTCTTTTACATAGCATCTGAACAGGTATTTTTCCGGGCTGATCCATTTGCGCACAGGGGGACGAATCGAGAAAATAATGCAGTCATGCAATCCGATTGAAAGGATATGTACCGATGAAAGAAAACGGCAAGCGCTTCATTCAGACACACGTGCAGCAAGACGGCCTAGCGAACCGCGCCTATGTCCTCATTGATCGAGAAACAGGCGTTAACTATCTGCTCGCGGGATTCCTGGCGTCCTCTGGTGTCAGCTGCACGGGCATGACCGTGCTTCTTGACGCAGACGGCAATCCTGTTGTTACACCCGTTGAAGAAATCAAATAGACAAAGCGCCGATAACGAAAGGAGAATGGCTATGGCACGTGAAAAGAAGGTTTGGGAATATGCGATAGAGGCAGGATATGCGCCTTTGGAGGATAGGTGCATCATCGTGAAAGGTGCGGCGGGGAATCTGAGTGATAAGATCGTCCGGTTCTTCAGTGCGTGCGATGTGGCCGTCCTTCAGATGTGCGAGAACGAGCTCATCTTGCTTCCCTTCGACCCTTATTGGGCAACCCTCGAAAAAGATGCATCCCTTGTCGTTCCCTATTCGGAGATCAACTCGGTGAAGCTTGTCAACGACCTGCTCAATGTGATCATCGACATCGAAACGAACACTGGTAACGTTCGCCTCACCACGCAGCAAAAGGAACTGAGCGATATCCGCCTCTCGGGCATCTACGCCTCACAGTATGCTGGCGGGTACAAGAACTGGCATGCCGAAAACGTAGAGGCAACCTTAAAGGATCTTAGTGAGTCATGGGGACGGTTCGACTGACTCATATCATCGTGCACGGCTCAACCTAAATAGCGTTATGAGTCAGTAGAACCGTCCCCATGACTCACGACAAGAAGCCCCGCTCCTTTGCATAGCTAAGAGCGCTCTTGCCGAACGTGCGCGCGATGATGGAAAACGATTCATCGAACGCAGTATCTTCATCAGCACCTGCTAAGTGCTCGCAGATAAAGCCGACCGTTCCTGCTGTCATGAAATCCAGCACGGACTCATCTGCTGTCTCCATCTTTTCTGGATCGATGTGAAACTCGGTGATCCACAAGTTCTTCAGCGCTCCTTCAAGATGCTTCCGAATCCGGGGATGCGCTCGGACGATCTTGGCGATGATGCGCATCCGTGCCTTTGCTTGTTCGGGTATCGTCAGAGCATTGCCTTCAGCAAGCGCCACAGCGATATGAGGCACGGATGCGGGCGCCAATTCATCGAGCGCGCATTTTGCCAGAGCATCGATGGATGCGAAATAGTAGTAGAACGTATCACGGTTGCACTCCGCAGCCTTCGCCACTGCCGAAACCGTCACCTTCCTATGCTTTCCCTGAGTAAGAAGCCTGAGATAGGCCTTGATGATGCGCTCTTTTGTAGAGGAGCGATTGCAAGCCTTGTTCATAATGGGGCACCCTCTTCCGTCAGTTTCGGCATTCTGTCGGAACATGACAGGATGCTTGTAGATATGATACCGACAGGTGTCGGAAGCAGAAAGGATACCCCATGCGCGTGCTCGTGACTCCCTTGATGGCGATGGCAACGAGCGCTGGTCCCGCAACCCGCGCACGCGCCCTCGCATCTGCCATGGCTTCGAGAGGATGGAAAACAACGCTTTGCGTACCCGAGGGTTTCAGGGGGACAGTTCCCGCAGACGTGAGCCTCCAACCCATCCTCACGCCAAGCCCTCTTGGAATGCCGCGGGCTATCGGAAGGAAGATGTTTCCGCTTGCTCAAAAGCTTGGCTTGAACCGCCGGGTGCCCATAACTTGTTTCGACGATGTTCTGAAGCTTACCGGAAATACTGACAGGCGGTATCTCACGAGAGCCGTTGAACAGCTACGCAAGATCATTCAGAATGGGCGCTTCGATGCGGTCTACTCTGAGTTCAATATTGCTTCGATAATCGCTGCCAAGGCAGAAGGCGTGCCTGTCTTCGGTTCAACGAGTTTTCCTACGCAGCCATCCTTCGCAAGCAACCCCTCCTCCGTTGCGGGTTTGAATCGCGTGCTGCGTTCGCTTTCAATGGACCCCGTGCGTTCGCCGGAGGATATCCTGCTCATGCCGAACGTCCGTTTCGTACCGTCATGCCCTGAACTGGAGCCGTTTCCTGCCGAAATCCCCGTGATATTTACGGGTCCGTTCATCGACCTGTCAGCAAGCACCCTTGATACGCCAAGGGATGCAGTTGTTGCCTATTTCGGTAACGGAGCTGTCACGCCCCGCAGAGGCTTTGCTGTCTTTGCGGAAGCTTTGCGAGGTAGCAGTCTCGATCTTTATGTGGCGGGCTTGCCGGAAAGGCACGCAGCGCATTTGCACACGGCACCTCGTTTTGACTTTTCTGAGTTGCTTCCCCGCACTGCTATCTTCGTGAATCACGGCGGCCAAAACTCGATGATGGATGGCATAGCGTACGGCTCGCCACAGCTCATCTGCCCTGGTAAGGTCTTCGAGCGCCGCTTCAATGCCAAGGCAGCAGAACGCTGCGGAATCGGTCTTTCGCTTGAACAAAGTTGCTTTGATGTCCCTACGGTACGCAGAACTTTGGAACAACTTTTGGAAGATGCTGCAAGGTACCGCGCGTCCACCGCATCCTTGAGGAATCGGTTGACTGAACTCGGCGGCACGAACCGAGTGATCGACTCGATCGCAATGAACACCAACGCTCAGCACTCCAGCGAATTCAGCAGATAGCCGTAACCTTCATTCTCCATTTGTTCGCGGGGAACGAAGCGTAAAGCTGCACCGTTGATGCAATAGCGCTGTCCGCCCAATGCGGCAGGGCCGTCTTCAAAGACATGCCCGAGATGACTGTTGCCACGTGCACTGCGAACCTCGGTTCGCGGCATGCCCGCAAGCGATTCGTCTACCGCCTCCACAATGGACGACTCGGCAATCGGGCGAGCAAACGCTGGCCAGCCACAACCCGAATCGAACTTATCGGCTGCTGCGAAGAGCGGTTCGCCCGTTACTGCATCCACATAGATGCCATCTTCAAACAAGTGGTCATAGGGATGTGAAAAGGCGCGCTCGGTTGCTCCCTGTTGAGTGACGGCAAACGTGGTAGGGTCGAGCATTGTTTCCAGCAAAGCATCTGCAGGCTTTGAATAGTCATGCTGCGCGATGGCGAAATCCGCTGCATGCTCAGAAACGAAATTTGCGGCATCGGCAAGATTGACATGGCAATAACCCGAAGGATTAACATCCAGGTAGTTCTGATGATACGGTTCAGCTGGATAGAAGCTTTGCAGCGAGCGCGCTTCCACACGAATGCGACGACCTATGCGCCGCTCGACTTTGCTTAACTCAGATATAACGATTGGCGCGTCTCGTTCGTCTGTCCAATAGATTCCCGTACGATATTGGGTGCCACGGTCATTGCCTTGGCGGTTCAGCGATGTGGGATCGATAGTGCGCAAGTAGGCTTCCAGAAGAAGTGGCAAAGGAATGACCTCTTTATCGTAGATGACACGGACCGCTTCCGCTGCTCCTGTTTCGCTCGAACAAACCTCTTCGTAGGAAGGCTGGGGTGTAATCGAATTCGCGTATCCCACTTCAGTCTGGATGATGCCAGGCAAGCGCTTGAGATAAGCTTCTGTTCCCCAGAAACATCCTCCTGCCAGCACGATCTCGCCTTTGTCCATGGTGCCCTCCTTCGTAGAACTCCTCTTCGATCAAGCTTACACGGCACGTGGTAAAAAGATCAGTCAACTAGTTATTGCTACTGAAGCGTTTAGGGCGAAACGAAAGAGCTTCATTTCCGAAAACACTGTTGATGTATAGAGACTTACGCCGAAGCCTTCGGACGACCAGCCTTTGGCGTAGAGAGCTTCCGGGCATTGATAGATTCAAGAGAGCAGCGTCTCACGTTTTTCTGAATGCGCGCTTTAGATCTGGAATCGTCTGTTATTTCCCAAGCGCAATTTCATTCAAGAACAACAGCGAACAGAAGGCTATCCTGTTCTTGAAAGGAAAGACCTTGCATGAATGAATCTTGCACCATCAAGCCCCTTCCCCTTTTCAAGGGAGAACGCAGAACATATCGTGGCATCTTGCAGCCGTTCGCAGATCACGCTCATGACCATTACGTCTTCGGCATCGTTCGTGAGGGCGAGCGTGAGCTTGTCCTCAATGGAAAGCTCCTGCGCATAAAGAAGGGCGATATTCTTGTATTTAACGCCGGCGATGCTCATGGCTGCACCCAGGTTAGCGAAAGCCCTTTTGCCTATGACAGCTTCACGGTTGCGGCAGAAATCCTCGATGGCGAGCGGTTTTACTTTCCGAGCAATACCGACGATCTGCCGCACAAACAGCTTGAAGAGGTATTCTCTCTGCTCGACAGATGCCGAGAAGAGGACGCACTAGAGGCGTTCGTGGCTTTTGAGCAGACTCTCGTCGCCAAGCCCGACGTAAACCCGCTGAATCCCAAACACGAGGAAGCGGCAGCGTGCCTTTATGCGCATATACTCGGGCATCTCGCAGAAAGGATCAATGTTGGGGAATTCGCGAAGAACGAAGACATCTCTGCCTATGCGCTCATCCGCGCCTATAGGCGCATGTTCTCCCTCACGCCAGTTCAGCATCAATTGGCACTCCGTGTAGATGCGGCATGTAAACTTCTGGCTAGTGGCGCAAATGCATCAGATGCGGCAGCTGAACTTGGGTTTTCGGATCAGGCACATCTAGCGCGCGAGTTCAAGAAGCGCATTGGATGCACGCCTGGTTCCTATGCCGCGATGCGCAAGGCGAGCGAAGGACAAGAATGAAATACCACCTCGTCGCACTCTTCACCATCTTCGTATGGGGCTTCACTTTCGTCTCCACTAAGGTGCTCTTGGTGGATTTATCCCCCTTATGGATACTGCTTTTGCGTTTTGTTTTGGGCCTATGCATCCTTTGCGTCATGCGCCCTCATGTTTTGAGGCTTAAAGAGCGAACGGATGAAGTGCTCTTCGCTGCTGCCGGGGCGACGGGTATCGCCGCATATTACCTGCTAGAAAACGTTGCGCTCGTATTCACCACCGCGACTGCCGTTGGGGTGATCGTAGCGGCATCGCCGCTGTTCACGGCCCTGATCTCCGCCGCCCTCGGCGATCGCTCCTCCATCAATGCCCACTTCTTCTGCGGTTTCGCGCTCGCAATGGCGGGGCTTATCGTTGTTGGCGCTGGCACGATGGGCGAAGGCGATATCGTGAACTTCACCAGCTTCGATCTTTTCGGCGATATGCTTGCGTTGACTGCAGCCCTTGTGTGGGCGGTCTATTCCACACTGGTCGCTCGCATTGCGCAGAAAGGCTACGAAACGATCGTAGCCACGAAGCGCACGTTCGTCTGGGGCGTTGCCTTCATCTTGGTTACCACGCTCATCTTCGACCCACATACACCGCAGCCATCTGTCCTTCTCGACGGGCAGAACCTGCTCAATCTGCTCTTTCTGGGTGCAGTGGCATCGGCGGCGTGCTTTGTCACATGGGGCGTTGCCGTGAAGCATCTAGGGGCGACCACAACGACCACCTACATCTATCTCGTTCCCGCCATCACGGCGACTGCTTCCATTCTTATTCTAGGAGAACCGCTGAACGCGCCTATAATCCTAGGCTTGGCTATGACGATCGCCGGCCTTTTGTTGTCTCAAAAACGAAGCACGAACAAAAGGACGCAAGTTGCAAGACCGATAGATCGGTTTTAGGATGGTGCAAATGAGTCTGTTCGGACGCTATTGGCGAAAGGGGCGGCATGCACGTTATTCCCAGTTCAGCACAGGCTGCCTACGACCAGGCATCATCACCTTGCAAGCTGACCGCACCTCACATAGCCGTCTCTCTCGATGATATGCCCTTGAGCGTTCTCTGCGATCCCGACCGCGGAACGCTCGAAGCCGTCGAATTCTGCGAGCTCCATATTGTAGAAACGAGCTTCGTCGAGCTTGAGGTTTCTAGCGGCCGCTTCTCCAACTGCCAGTTCCTTAGCTGCGACTTCACCGGTGCACTTTTCGTTGACATCGCCTTTGAGGGTTGCGACTTCTCCAACAGCATATTCGACAGCGCTGCGTTCACACGCTGCACGTTCAACGATTGCAAGTTCGCCGGCGCCTCCTTCACCGAAGCGCTTTGGGAACAGGTGGCTGCAAAGGATTGCACGTTCGCTTACGGCGCATTCAATCGAAGTCTTTGGAAAATCGTTCGGGCTCACACTTGCGATTTCTCATCAGCGGATATGACCGAAATGGAGCTGCACGGCATCTCGCTCGCGGACGACCGCTTTGTTGGAACGAGCTTCTTCCGTACGAAGCTCGTCGGTCTCGATTTCACATCATGCCAGCTCGAGGGTATTGCCATATCGGATGCCATGACCGAAATATATGGCGCAAAGCTCGGACTCTATCAGGCTGCAGCTTTAGCCCGACGCCTTGGTGTCATCATTGAGGAGTAGCCAAGCCAGCCTCAAGTATCACAGATGCTTCAAGTTCGTGCGATAATGGCGCAGCCTATCCTCCCCGATCTCCTCGATCACGCGGTCGAGCGTTGCAACGATTTGCTCGCGTTGCTCAGGCAATCTGCCTTGCAGCATCACAGGATTCGATGCGCCAAGCATGGCGAATTCCACGGGAATCTCCAGATTCTTCACAAGAGCTTTGATCTCCTGATACTTCTCGATCTCCGTTTCTTCTTCCCAGTTGCCAGTAATAATCTCTTGGTAAAGCTCGGAGTTCTTATAGATGGTGAGCATGTTCGCGCCAATAAGAGAAGGATGCGTTTGATTACAAACCGCCGCCGTAAACCAAGCACCTTCAATGCCGCACCCTTCCCCTGAGATGACCGCAAGGTAGAAAAACGCATAGGCGATATCCGCCGCATCGAGGCGTGCGCATTGTGCAACAATATCTTGCGCCACATACCCTTTGTTCATGAAGGCAAGGGCGGCATCGTCTCCCGTTTCTATTCCAATGGTAAGGCCGGTATATCCCGCTTCGCGAAGCGCCGCGAGCTCCTCGTCTGTTTTTGAAGCAATATCGGTCACGCGCGCGAAACAACCGATCGTCTTGCACGTTGGGAAGTGCTCATGAATGAGACCAGCGATCTCGAGCAGACGTTTTGATTTCAGAGCGAACGGGTTTGCACCCGCCAAAAAGACGCGACAGCGTTTAGGCGCAGGCAGACTGAAAAGGCGCGACTCGATCTTCGACAGCGGATCGTGAAACCATGTCTGCGCCTCAAGAAGATCGGATTCTATGGTGGAGAGTTCCGATGCTTTGAATTTGAAGGGAAGCTCGTCGTAGAGCGTGCAGAACTTGCAGGCGCGGTGCGTGCAACCCGCAGTCGCTTCCAAGATGAGTGAATCAGCCTCATAAGGTGGTCTCCAGATGGTTCCTGTGTAATGCATGATATGCTCCTTGCTTCAGATTTCCATATGACGATTAGGCTTTCCGCATCCATCATGCAAATGAAGCTTTAGAATTGAAAGTACTGATATTTTTTGCAGTACATAGGAGTTACGTCTATGGCAAGAAGAAAGGGCGAAGAGGTAGAGCGCTGCAAATCGGTCTCCACACTCCAGCGCATGATCGGTGGCAAATGGAAGATCGAAATACTCTTCTACATCGCGCTCAAGGATGTGCGACATTTCGGACAGCTTCGGCGTTGCATCGGCAATATCTCCGAATCCACCCTCTCCAAACAGCTTAAGGAACTTGTCGAAGATGGTTTTCTTGAACGCATCGATTACGGCGAGGTGCCGCCGCGCGTCGAGTACAAGCTGACATCTCAGGGCGAAAGCTTCATCCCCATCCTATTAGCCATGAAGCAGTGGGGCGAAGAACAGCTGGGATTGTAGCGATTCGCCTCTACCGCAATCTGGTTGAGAAGAAGGAAGAACAATGACTGATGGCTTGAACATTGCAGAGTGGGTACACATGCTTCGCTGCCCAGACAACCGCGAAGCCTATCGTGCTTTGCAATCTCTACAAGAGGCAAGCGACTTAGACAATGCTGTCTATGCATACATCGACACCTTCATTGAGATGATGCGCGACTCCAATTCCTATATTCGAACTCGCGGGCTGACCCTGATCGCCTGCAATGCGAAATGGGATGAGGAGGGAAAGATCGATGGAATCATCGACGAGTATCTAGGTCATATAACCGACGGCAAGCCCATTACTGCCCGAAAGTGCATAAAATCCCTCCCGAAACTTGCCGAAGCGAAGCCAAATTTGATGCCGCACATCGCTTCGTCGCTCAGGCAAGCCGACACTTCGCAATACACTGACAGCATGAGACCGCTCATCCAAAACGATATACGCGATGCACTTCTCGCTCTGGACTCCATGCAATGAGGCAGCATCAAAAACGCAAAGCAAGCACAAACAAGCCAACCAGAGGTATCGACGCGTGATGCCGGCTTTGCCTGAGACTCGTAAAATGCCTCAAATCGAGATAGATTGCTTGCGAATAGATTGAGAGCTGAAGCACAATAGAGACCAACGAGAATGCATTCCTATTGCGCGAGTCGTCCAGAGGAGATATATGAGTTGGATCGCCGCCGCCCTGCTGGCGGCACTCTGTGCGGGCATAACGTCTATCCTCGCTAAATGCGGCATGCGGGATACCGATTCCGATATCGCCACGGGTATACGGACAGCTGTTGTGCTCGTTTTTGCATGGCTCGTGGTGTTCGTCACTGATGCGCAAGCTGGAATAGGCAACATCACTCCCCTTTCGTGGATCTTCCTTATTGCCTCAGGAGCTGTAACGGGAGCCTCATGGCTGTGTTACTTCAAAGCGCTTTCGCTAGGCGATGTCAACAAGGTCGTGCCCGTGGACAAATCGAGTGCGGCTATGGCCGCCCTTCTTGCCATCGTCTTGTTCGGCGAAACGAGCAATCTCGCGGTCAAACTCATCTCCATCGTGCTTATAACCGTAGGCACCTACCTTATGATTGAGAAAAAGCCGAAGGGCAACGATACGAGCGTCATGCAAGATACCAATGCCCATGGTCACGGATGGCTCTGGTATGCCATCGGGGCTGCGGTGTTTGCAGCACTCACGTCGATACTCGCGAAGGTGGGAATCGAGGGAGTCGACTCAAACCTAGCTACCGCAATTCGCACGTGCGTTGTGCTGGTAATGGCCTGGGGAATAGTCATCGCACGGGGGAAGCTGAAGTTCGCCTGCGATGCGAAACGTAGCGAGTTGCTCTTTCTTGTGGCATCTGGCCTCGCAACCGGGGCATCCTGGTTGTTCTTCTACTACGCCATACAGGTCGGTCAAGTGAGCGTAGTGGTGCAAATTGACAAGCTTTCGATAGTAGTCGCGGTCGTGTTCGCCTGGGTGTTCCTGCGCGAAAAGCTTTCCCTTCGTGCGGGAGCCGGACTGGCATTACTGGTATTCGGCACCGCCTTGATGACGGCGTTTCTCTAGGGACGTTCCCCCAGGGTGCCCAAGTTGAAGGAAACCTCAAGCAAAAGCTTTATTCCTGTCCTGCTAACATGAAACCGCAGAGCGGAAGAAAGCTGGGATTGTAGCGATTCGCCTCTATCACGAACCGGCAAGAAAGAAGGGTTGCACCCGTGGATATTGATGTTTGGATGAATGACCTTATCGACCAATTAATGATCGAGTTCAAAGAGAGACTCGTGCTTGTTGGACTGCAAGGGAGCAGGGCTCGGGGCGAACAACGCGAAGATAGCGATATCGATGTCGTGGTCATCGTGAAAGACCTGAACGTCGAAGATTTTGCTTCGTATCGCAGTGTCATCCAGAAGATGCCGTATGCCAAACTTGCATGCGGATTCATCGGGGCGCCTGACGTACTTGCAGCTTGGCCGCGACATGACGTGTTCAACCTGGTGAACGACACCAGCATCAGATACGGTTCATTCGACTTCATGGACACAGAGTTCACCGCCGAAGAAGCGAAGCTTGCAGCTGACGCATGCGCGTCCGAGATCTACCATGCGCTTTGCCATACAGCGGTGTTCGAACCGGATATGCTTCCAGACCTATTGCAAGGCTGCTTGAAGTCAGTGTTCTTCGGGATTCGCGCAAAGCATTTTGCCCAAACGGGAGAGTTCGTGAACAGCCGCGCACAGCTATTGAACCTAGCAAGCGACGACGAACAGTGGCTCTTGCAAGCCTACAACGAAGACGCACAGATGGATGACCAAGAGCTTGCAAACAGACTGCTTCGATGGTCCAACAACGAATTAGCAGGAAGGGATATTCATGACCATAGAGAGAGCTAAAGAGCATCTGAGCGAATATGGACGCGATCGCGATGTACTGGAATTCGACGTTTCGAGCGCTACCGTCGAACTGGCAGCGAAGGCGATCGGGTGTGCACCTGAGCGCATCGCAAAGACACTGTCGTTCATGGTTGACGATGGTGTTGCGCTCGTTGTCTGCGCAGGAGATGCACGCATAGCGAACCCCAAGTTCAAAGAAGCGTTTCATTGCAAAGCTAAGATGGTAGACCCTGAAAAGGCAGAAGAGCTTATAGGCCATGCTGTTGGAGGCGTGTGCCCTTTTGGCGTGAATAACGGCTGCAAAATCTATTTGGACGAATCGCTGCGCCGCTTCGAAACGGTGTTTCCCGCATGCGGCAGTTCGAACAGCGCCATTGAGCTTACGCCTGATGAGCTAGAAGAACTAACGCCTGGAAGCACTTGGGTTGATGTATGCAAACTGCCTGGGACGGACTAGCAGCATCCGCACATGCCATCCCTGTCCAATTCTTTCAGCAGAATGGCCGAAGCGCTCAAGTATCGAAGAAAAGAACAGGTCGAGAGGATATAATCGAATAATCCTGTATTACAACCAAGGAAGGAATGGCCCGATGACCGATTGGAAAGAGCTCTACCAGCAAAAACTCATTCCCGTGGAAGATATCGCGAAGGTCATTCCGCCGCACAGCCACTGTTCACTCTCCGATGGCGCAGCCGATCCGCGCGCGATCACGCGTGAGATCGAGAAGCGCTATGCGGAATTCACCGATGTTTCCTTCATGCAGGGCCCTCCGGGCGAGCGCATCGAGATGTTCGACCCCCGCATGGAAGGCCACATCCGCTATGAGCCATTCGTTGGCCCCGTCGGACAGTACAAGGACTATTGGCAAGGCATACATGCGGGCATCTCGGATTATCTGCCATCGTATTTCTCCAGCATCGAGCGCCTGATCCGCGACGGCCACTACCCTATCGATGTTGCGATTCTCTCGCTCTCCGAACCCAACGAGCAGGGCTATTGCACAATGGGTGTTTCCTGCAGCTACCAGCGCACAGCAATGCGCTCGGCGAAGATCGTGATCGGGCAGATCAACAAGCAAATGCCACGCATATTTGGAGAAACGAGCGTCCATGTAAGCGAGCTCGACTACATCATCGAAGTGGACGAACCGCTGCCCGTCATCCCGAATTCGAGCATCGGCGACGCCGAGCGCCAGATCGGCGAATACTGCGCCTCGCTCATCGAAGATGGTGCGACCATTCAAGCAGGCATCGGCAAGTTGCCGAACGCGGTTCTCGATGCGCTGAGCACCAAAAAGGACCTGGGCGTTCACAGCGAACTGTTCACTTCGAAGATGATGGATCTAGCTGAAGCAGGCGTGATCACTGCAGCGAAGAAGACGCTGCATAACGGCATCAATATTGCTACTGTTCTTGAGGGAACCAAGGAGCTCTACGATTGGGCCGATGATAATCCCTTCGTGCAGCTCTACCCCGTCGAATACGTGAACAATCCGACGGTCATTGCGAAGAACGAGAACCTCATCTCCATCAATTCTTGCATCGAGGTCGATCTGTTCGGGCAGGTTGCTGCTGAATCGTTTGGTCACAAACAAGCAACGGGCGCAGGCGGACAGGTTGATTTCGTACGGGGCGCCACCATGAGCAAGGGTGGCAAATCGATCATCGTGATCAACTCGACCGCAGCGGGCGGAAGCGTCTCGAAGATCAGCCTCTTCCTTGCGCCAGGCAGCATCGTGACCACCCCACGCAACGAGACCCAGTTCATCGTGACCGAATACGGCATCGCAGATTTGCGCGGCAAGACCAACCAAGAGCGTGCAAAAGCGCTCATCGGCATCGCGCATCCCGATTTCCGCGGCGAATTGCGCGATGAATTCATGCGTTACTTCGGTTTCGACCCCCTGCGTTAAACCAGTCGATGCACCTTACGAGATCCTGCTCATCAACATTGCTGATGAGCAGAGGTCGATCAGTTCAGACACGCTGGTATAAAATGATATCTATGCTATAATTGATAGCGTTGATATCATCGTGTTGGAAGAGGCCATCATGCCTGCATTGCTTGTAAGAGACTTGAGTGAAGAAGGAAAGCGCGCGCTCGCGATACGTGCCGCGGAACACGGTCGCAGCCAACAAGCTGAGGCAAAAGCCATTCTTGAAGAAACGCTTCTTCCTGCCTCGGATAATTTCATCACTATGATTCGTAAAAACGCGCAAGAAGCTGGCGGCATCAATCTTGAGCTCCCTACACGTCACGCCCCGCGCACAACAGGAACGCTGCTCTAATGAACACAACAGCTAAGCAGACATCAAACAAAAATCCCAAAAGGGGTTTTCTTCTCGACACCAATGTAATCTCTGAAGTTTGCAAGAAGGAGCCGAACGAGGCTGTCTTGAATTGGCTCGGCCAGAATGCAACCGATCTTTATCTCTCGGTTGTGACTATCGAAGAAATGCGTTTCGGCCAATTTATGATGCCAAAAGGAAAGAAGCAAGCTGCACTCAAACAAATGATAGATTCATTGCTTGAGACCTATGCCACGAAGATGCTCTCGTTCGATCCGCATGCTGCCGCACAATGCGCAATTTTCCATGAACAAGCCATTTCCTCAGGCTATTCTCCTTCTATTGAGGACCTCATGATCGCATCTATTGCCCACGTGAACGATCTTGTCGTTGTGACTCGAAATACGCGTGATTTTGATTACTTAGACATCGAACTTCTTGATCCCTTTGCGCTCTGATTAAAACTTTCGGATTTCACTCCTAATAAAAATCTTTGTGTCAATGATTTAGTACAGCTATAGCCGAATGAAAGCACCTCGTATTAAGATAGTGCAAAGGGTGCTTACTGTAATGCCTTGAGGGGGACGTATGGAATTAGTTGAAGCGATCAAAGAGCGTCGAAGCATTCGCCGCTACAAAAGCGATCCTGTGCCGCACGAGGTCATCCAAGAGATCCTGGAGAATGCCGTTTGGGCACCTTCCGCACAGAACTTGCAACCTTGGTACTTCTTGGCGCTTACCGACCCAAGCGATCTACGCGAGCTCTTCGATATGATGGGCACCTCGGTGTATTCGCATCGCAAACGCCTTGAGGATCGCTTCAAGAACAACCCTGAAGTGGTTGAAGAAACGCTCGAATTCCTGCAGGAGATGGGCGGCGCTCCCTGCTTGATCCTGGCATTTCTCCTGAAGCCAACGTATAGCGAAGGCATGATCCCCAGCTGCGTTGAATCAGTGGCTGCGGCGATGAACAACATCTGCTTACTTGCATATGAAAAAGGCCTGGGAACCTGCTGGGTTGAAGAAGTGGTGCGCGAGCGCGAGCGTATAGAAGCGCGTTTTGCGCCTGATAAGGGACCATTGCTCGGCGCTGTGGTGCTGGGCTACCCCGATACCGATCCGCGTCCGATCAAGCGCAAGGAAGGCCGCATCGAGATACGCTAGACGCGATTTCCTTATCGCCATGCCACCCCGAGCCATTTCATCCTGAACCACCAAGGAGACCCATGAGCAAGTACGATTCTTTATGGAAGCACATTCAGCGAAGCGGAGAAGATAGCCTCGATCTTACCTTTGACGAGATTGCCGCCATTGCAGGCCTACCCATCGACCATTCGTTCTTGAACTACAAGAAAGAGCTCCTCGATTATGGTTACGAAGTAGGAAAGATCTCCCTTAGGAATAAGACGGTTCATTTCAAGAAGCTTAAGTGACAAACTACTCTGTCGTTCGTCACCTTGTCTCAAACTTTTCGGTATTCCTTGTTCTTTACCTAAAGAGAACTGCTTGGTGCGTCCTCGACAACTTCTATTTTGTCCAATTTATAGGACAGACACAAAGAGCTAGAAGCGTAGTCTATTACTTGTAACAGCAAGGCCACCAAAATAGAAATTCAGAGACAGGAGCTTGTTTCACCTCTTAAGAGCATTGGATTGGAGCCCAATGAAACAAGTTCCCGCCCCTGAATTTTTACGTAAGACGCCCAACCCAGCTCGACCAAATGCCTTAATCCCTGTATTTATCAATATATTCGCCATGCTTATTCTTCCAGGTTGCCCACCCATTGCACGAAGTTCCGAAAACATACTCCCCTGCAGCTGAAGGAGAAGCAAGCTCAACATCTACTTGCACAATTCCATCAACATCAATAGTTTCATTTCGCAGTTTAACGATGCCCGAAGATACTCCAGAAGTTTCTGTAGGGCTTACCATTTGCCCTCGCTTTATAATAAAAACGCCATCCTCAACGGTCATTTCTGCCTTGATTGTTTTATTGTCGTTTTTCTTTTGCTTTCTTGAAGCAGAATAAACCCCATCAGGAATCATCTGCGCATTACGACGTTCAGTACGCTCCACCGTTGCCTTCTCGAAGGTTTGCTCTTTGGTTTCCTCTTGAACAGGTGGATATATTTGATCCCCCTCAAACGAAGCAAGCAGCTGAATAACCAAATTGATATCTAGAGCAAAGAGCTCCGTTCCAGCAACGCGCGATCGAGAAAAAATATCGTCTAGCAAGGTTTCTTTTTCGTCATAGTCTTCCACCTCAATTGCAAATTCACGTTTTAAACCAGTAACATTTTTGTATCCATTGCTCTCAAGGTTATACATTCTGCTCTGGAACGAATCACTTCCTGTTTTACCAAGCTTAACTAAACCAGGAACAACCGTACTCATTGCGTAAATAATTCCTTTTGCCACTACTCTTCTCCCTCCAACCTGCCTTGCCTTAAGAAAACGAGCTTCAAGCAGACATCGTGTCATACTTTGAATATCCTCTAAAATAACCCATGTTAAAATGCTTAATCAGTACTGCATATGAATTTGCAAAGGTCAGCTCGCAAAAGTCTGTGATCATTCATCGCAGAGAGTAGACTTAGGCTTTCAGATAAGTCCATTAAGAAAAACGATTAGCGAAAGCAGAATCGCACATGAGCGAAGTTGAATATGCCGCAATCTCTATTAATGAAGATTTCTATGAACAAGCAATCATAGAGTATTTCACCACAAATCTTGGTTACGAATACTTGCACGGACCAGACATTGAACGGACATCCGAAAAATACGATGATGTATTTCTTCCCGATGTGCTTCCAATCGCTTTAAAGAGAATTAACCCGCATGTCCCCTCGCAAGCCATAGAAGAAGCCATCAGAAAGATCAGTACAGTTGATTCAGGCAAGCTAGAATCACGCAATGAACAATTTCATGAATACCTTCAATCTGGGGTTGAAGTACGATATTTCGATGGCACCGAAGATCAGAACGATATTGTCTATCTTCTTGACTTTGATAACCCCGAAAACAACTCCTTTCACATAGTCAACCAATGGACCTTCGTTGAATTTTCAGAAAAGCGTCCTGACTTATTGGTTTATATAAACGGCATTCCAGTAGTAATGTTCGAGCTGAAATCGCCTTCACGTGAAGAGACCGATGCATCTGATGCTTATCTTCAGCTTCGAAATTATATGAAACACATTCCTTCACTTTTCGTACCAAACGTATTCTGCGTTATGAGCGATATGTCAGATACACGAGTAGGCACCATTACTGCGCCTGAAGACCGATTCGTAGAATGGAAAAGCGTTGATGGCAGCTATGAAGAAACACAGCACGCCACGTATGAAACGCTTTTTGAAGGCGCGTTTCCCAAAGAGCGACTGCTCGACATCATTAAGAACTTTGTTTGTTTTAACGATTCTAACGAGGACGTCATCAAAATTCTTGCCGGTTATCACCAATACTTTGCTGTCCATAAAGCAGCCAAACGCGCCGTGGAAGCAGTAGAGGGAGATGGCAAGATAGGTGTATTTTGGCATACGCAAGGAAGCGGCAAATCTCTATCAATGGTTTTCCTTGCACATATGCTTCAGGAAAAACTAAATAGTCCCACCATCGTAGTGATCACCGACAGAAACGACCTTGACGATCAGCTATATGGTCAGTTTTCTCGTTGCAAAAACTTCTTACGACAAACACCTGAAAAGGCGAAGAGTCGCAACGACCTAAAGAAACTCCTTCAGGGGCGAGAGGCCAACGGAATCATCTTCACCACCATGCAAAAATTTACTGATGGCGAGGACCCTTTGTGCGATCGAAGTAACGTCATCGTCATGGTGGACGAAGCGCACCGTGGCCAATATGGACTTACCGAGAAAATGGATAAGGAAGGCAACATAAGCATCGGCGCTGCAATGCTTGTACGAAAAGCGCTTCCAAATGCTTCCTATATAGGTTTTACAGGAACGCCAATCGCAACAGAAGATAAGAATACACGCGAGATATTCGGCGACTATATCGACATATACGACATGACTCAGGCAGTCGAAGACGAAGCTACACGCCCTGTTTATTATGAAAGCCGCGTAGTTGCTCTCCACCTAGACAAAGATGTATTAGAGAAACTTGATCGTGAGTACACGAAGTTTGCTGAAGAAGCAGACGAATCGAGCGTCGAGCGCTCGAAGCGCACCATGGCAGGACTTGAGGGCGTGCTCTCTGCCCCAGAGACAATCCATTCTCTTTGCTCAGACATCATTGAACACTACGAGCAGAATCGCGCTGATGAACTAACAGGCAAAGCACTCATTGTTGCTTATTCGCGTCCAGTCGCTATGAAAATTTACGAAGAAATCATGCGCCAACGACCTGAATGGAAAGAAAAAGTTGGCGTGGTTATGACCATGAGCAATCAAGATCCCGAAGCGTGGTTTGATGTTTGCGGTGGTAAAGAGCACAAAAAAGAAATGGAACGTCGATTCAAAAAAGAAGATGACCCTTTAAAGATTGCAATTGTCGTTGACATGTGGCTTACCGGCTTTGATGTGCCATCGCTTGCAACAATGTATGTCTTCAAGCCTATGAAGGGGCATAACCTCATGCAGGCTATCGCTCGTGTGAATCGCGTATATAAAGGGAAAGAGGGCGGCTTGGTAGTTGACTATATCGGTATTGCCGGTGCGCTCAAACGAGCAATGAAGGACTACACCAACCGCGACAAGAACAACTATGGAAACATGGATATTGCAGCAACGGCCTATCCAAAGTTTCTGGAAAAGCTCGAAGTATGTCGCGATATCCTCTATGGCTTTGACTACCAAAAAGTATTGTTCACTAATAGCAAAATGCAATTAGCTCAACTTATTAGCGAAGGCACTGATTGGCTCCTTGATCCTGGTCATAAAGAAGACATGGAAGATTTCTTAAAGCAGTGTCAGCTCATGAATCAAGCTTTGAGCCTTTGCAAGAGCCTCGTATCTAAAGAAGACCAGCACGAAGCAGCGTTTCTTTCGGTGCTTCGTGTACAGGTGCTCCGCATCACAGGGCGAAACGGTAGTGGCGGCTCTGGTATGACTTACAAAGAGTTTAATAACCGCATTGGCGCAATTCTTGAACAGTCTGTGCAAACCGATGGCATCATCAACATCTTTGATAAGGATGAAGTGGAAATATCGCTTTTTGATGAAGCGTTTCTTGCAGAAATTTCCAATATGAAGCAAAAGAATATTGCGGTTGAGACCTTAAAACGCCTAATCAGCGAACAAGTAAAAACGTATTCAAAGCGAAGTGTTGTAAAAGCAAACAAGTTTTCTGAAATGCTGCAAAAGTCCGTCAATGCTTACCTTAATGGCGCGCTTACCAATGCAGAAGTGATTGACGAGCTGCTCAAAATGGCACATGAAATGATGAAAGATCGAGCAGAAGGTGCCGAACTTGGGCTTACCGAAGAAGAGCTTGCTTTCTATGATGCGCTCACTAAGCCGCAAGCAATAAAAGATTTCTACAACAATGATCAACTCGTTGCTATTACGCGAGAACTTACCGAAGCGATGCGCACGAGCGCAACTATTGATTGGCAGCAAAAAGAATCCGCCCGCGCAGGTATGCGACGAAAGATTAAACGCCTTTTGAAGAAATACGACTATCCACCCGAAGGCGTGGATGACGCAATGGAAACCGTCATGGCACAATGTGAGTTGTGGGCAGATATGAAAGTGTATGCCTAGGAGAAAGATTAAACATGGCAAAAACTAAGAAGGCAGAAAATACCGCAGATATTGGTTTCGAGGAGCAAATATGGAAGGCTGCCGATAAATTGCGCGGCAACATAGACGCTTCTGAATACAAGAATGTTGTTCTTGGCCTTATTTTCTTGAAATATATTTCAGATAAATTCGACCAGAGATACGAAGAACTAGTGAATGAGGGTGAAGGATTCGAAGAGGATAGAGACGAGTACACCTACAAAAACATCTTCTTCGTTCCAGAAAGCGCACGTTGGAAGGTAATTGCTGAAGCGGCTCACACACCCGAAATTGGCAAAATCATCGACAATGCCATGCGAGAAATAGAATCGGAAAACCCCAAACTCAAAGGCATATTGCCCAAGAACTTTGCGCGTCAAGAGCTCGATAAGCGTCGCTTGGGTGAAGTTGTTGACCTGTTCACAAATGTAAAGATGGCCGAAAAAGGTGATACCCGCGATATTCTTGGGCGCACCTATGAATACTGTCTTGCAAAATTCGCCGAAGCCGAAGGCAAGAACGCAGGCGAATTCTATACCCCTGCCTGCATTGTTAAGACGCTCGTTGAAGTTATTCAGCCTTACAAAGGACGCGTTTATGATCCGTGCTGTGGTTCAGGCGGTATGTTCGTGCAGTCGGCAGAATTCGTAAAGCATCACCAGGGCAACATCAACGATCTCTCAATCTTTGGGCAGGAGAGCAACCCTACCACTTGGAAAATGGCCATGATGAATCTTGCGATTCGCGGCATCGATGGCGACCTTGGAGACTTCAACGCTGACACCTTCTTCAATGATTGCCATAAAGACAAGCGATTTGATTTTGTCTTAGCAAATCCACCATTCAATCTGAAAGACTGGGGAGGAGACAAGCTTAAGGAAGATCCTCGCTGGGAATATGGTATTCCTCCCGAAGGAAATGCAAACTTCGCTTGGATGCAGCACATGATCCATCATTTAGCAAGCAACGGACGCATGGGTATGGTTCTTGCAAATGGATCGCTTTCCAGTCAAACAAGCGGTGAAGGAGACATTCGCAAAAGGGTTGTAGATGCTGATCTAGTGGAAGGCATTATCGCAATGCCTGGTCAGTTGTTCTACAGTACACAGATTCCCGTTAGTCTTTGGATAATCAACAAAGATAAGACTCAGAAGGGTAAGACTCTCTTCGTTGATGCGCGTGAAATGGGCACTATGGTCACCCGTAAATTGCGCGAGTTCACCGAAGAAGACATCACTAAAGTTGCTGATACTTTTGATGCTTTCCGTAAAGGAGAACTAGAAAACGAAAAGGGCTTTAGTGCTGCTGTTTCAACCGACGAAATCGCTAAACAAGACTACATTCTTACCCCAGGACGCTATGTCGGTATTGCCGATGTCGAAGAAGATAACGAACCATTTGAGGAAAAGATGGCGCGCTTAACCAGCGAACTCTCTAAGTGTTTCGAAGAATCCGATCGCTTACAAGAGCAAATCAAAAAGAACCTGGAGGCTATCGGCTATGGGTTCTAGCAGCATTATTACCTACTGATTTTTCTAACGCAACAAAGATAGAGCGTGCGTTCTGCAACGGAAACACATCGTTTGCTTAAACCTATATGAGCAAACTACGTCATGAATCAGAAAAGAAAGACCACCAAATATGAAATGTGATTTTGTTCCGATCTCAGATATTGCCAATATCAACGACCGCCAGTATTCCAGCAAAGAACAGTGGTCAACTATTCATTATCTCGATACAGGGAATGTGACAAAAGGCAGGGTTGGAGCTCTTCAAGTACTAAATGCTTTAACCGATAAGGTGCCCAGTAGAGCACGGCGTAAAGTTAAGGACTCAAGTATCGTTTATTCTTTGGTACGTCCTAATCAACAGCACTATGCTTTACTCAAGGAACCTCCAAATAGCATGCTTGTTTCTACAGGATTTGCTGTTATTGACGCAGATAAATCGAAAGTTTTACCAAGATATCTTTATTATGCTTTAACAACAAAGGAAGCTACAAGTTACTTTCAAACACTTGCCGAACAAAGCGTTTCAACTTATCCAACATTAGGAGTTAAAGATCTCGCCTCGTTCAAGATTTGCTTGCCAGATATTGATACACAAAAGCAGGTATCATCTATTCTTGGTACTTTAGACAAAAAAATGAATCTAAATTATCAAATAAATGATTATTTAGCTCAAGTTGCTTCTGCAATTTATCGCAAAACGCTTGAAGAATTGCCTACATGTGACACGCTTTTATCGGATGTGGCAACAGTAAGGTATGGCAAGGGTTTATCAAAAAAAGACTTAACGGAAGAAGGATATCCGGTTTTTGGAGGGAACGGTCAAATTGGGTTCTATACAAGTTATCTGTTTGAAGATCCACAGATACTGATATCGTGTCGAGGGGCGGCATCGGGAAACATTATGATTTCTTTACCCAAAAGCTATGTTACTTCGAATTCTCTCATTATCGAACTCGAGGATCGTCGTTATTATGAATGGCTAAAGCAGCATTTTTTGGCCAATCAATTACATGGATTTGTAACAGGGTCAGCCCAGCCGCAAATTACTGTCGATAATTTAAAATTTCTCACAGTGCCCTTCCCAAAGTATTCTGATATTGTGGGTACTGATACTCAGCTAAAGCACCTCTCCGATTGCTCTTATTTCCTTAACAAAGAGAATACTATGCTTGAGACACTTAGAGATATATTGTTGCCTAGATTAATATCTGGCAAAATCGATATTTCAAAGGTGGAGGCTTGATGCGAACAGTTGCACTTCGTTTTGCTGAAAACTTTGCGCCATCGTGCGGCACTGTTGCTGCACACCAAGAGTTAATCAAAAGCATCGGATATGTTTGGTATGGAAAACTTGGAAGCCCGATATCATACAAAGTTGCAGACGAAATTCTCAATGACAACAACCCGCGCATTCTGCTTATTCATAGCGGTGGACAAGATCGGTGGTGGGCCTATATTGATACAATTCAAAGAGAGACCCCTCCTATAAATGAGATTCCCGCGTATTATCGAAATAAGGCAAGCAATTTTACTTGTTGGTTCAAAGTTAAACGTTTTGAATGCGCAGACAGAGATATCATGTCAAAATGCATTGTCTCTTCTTCAGGAAAACAACTATCTTTAGCATCTCGCCAAAGCATGAGTCCTTACTTCATCATCGATTATGCAGCTAAATAATCATTTACCTGATTGTTAAGCTCAATTTTTGCTTCAATACCTTCAAGCAATATAACGAGATTAGTTTTCATTTCGGTTTTGTCGGGGATTTCCCAATCCAAAAAATCTGCACGAGATAAAGACATGTTTGTCGTGCCAGTCCCTCGCGCTTTACAATATGCTCTGTATTGCGGAGTACGTAAACTCCAGTAAATATATAACTTGTCTATTGTGTCTATAGAAGGACTGAATTTAAGTCTGACAGTATCCTGCGTCAGTCGGCCTTCTTTTATATCTACAGGAACACGAGAGACAGCACCAAGCAAATTGCAACTTTGAGTTAAATCCTTAAGAGATACATACAGATCGCCAGGATGGAGAAGGATGTCGGAACTAGATTCCCCGGGATAATGCTTCCACGAGCCTCTCTTAAAACCGCCATCTTTTTCAATACTTCCGAGACCTAGAAGAACTGGTCCTTCTGTTTCAGACAGTAATGAGCTTTTATATGTATTGCCACGAATAAGAGTAACTGCTTTTCCAAGCTTCATTCTAGATACCTTCTGTGTGACGCTTTCACATTGCTTTGATTAACCATGGCGCAATGCATGGTGGTATCTATTTTCGCATGTCCAAGCAATTTCTGCACCTGTTCGATTGGCATTCCTTTGTCGATAGCATGAGTGGCGAGAGTACGTCGAAACTTATGAGGATGAACTCGTCCAACGCCCGTGGATAGCCCGAGCTTGCGAAGTCTTGTCTCTATAGCACCGATTGTGACGCGTTTAGGTTTTCCCGTAAGTGATATAAACAATGCTGGATTAGAGTCGCATCGCGAATCTAAGTATCGCTTCAGGTGCAGCTTTGTTTTCGCATCGAAATAAACAGGTCTTTGTTTATTTCCTTTGCCAGTAACAACGCACTCTCTTTCATAAAGATTTATATCTTCTCTATCAAGTCGAACTAGCTCTCCAATACGCATACCTGTCGAGGATAATAGCTCAACAATAGCCAGATCGCGCTTCGTGCTGCAGCTATCACGCAATATAACAAGATCCTCATCGCTTAATACGTCTTTGGTGACAGTAGCGGTTTTTACTTTATGAATTCGCCGTACTGGGCTTTTTACAATGTAGTCTTCGTCCTCTAGCCAGGAGAAGAAGCTAGACATAATGCGTCGAATATTATCGATGGTCACCTTGCTTGCCCCGCGTTTCCGTTCATAGTCATTAAGATATTTACGCAGATCATTGCTATCAATTTGCGTGTAAGGTTTATTCAACGCATCATTCATCATAGAGAGAGTGTTTCGATAATACTCAAGCGTTTTAGGCGAACAACCCTCAACTTCCTTGGCTGTAAGAAACGAAGGAAGAATATCGTCAGGAGCATCATAGTTGTTTGGCAAGGTGGAATCTTTTAGGTGTATGCGAAGAACCTCAGTTAAATGTTTAAGTTGATGGCTAGTGAGCAGCGCTTGCATTTGAGAAAGAATTGCATTGATAGTTGCTTCCATGATAAGTCCTTCCGGTACAGGATTGGAGAAGTGGTGATGTTTGATCTGCATATATTTGAATGATAGTTGTAAGGCGATATAATGTAATTGTCTTACAATAGAAGGGATGCACCATGGCTTCTGTAACTATCCGAGTGGATGATCAAACAAAGAAAGAGGCTGCAAGAATTGTCGAAGACTTTGGGTTCGATTTATCATCAGTAACCCGAGCTTTTTATCGGCAAATCGTACGCGAAAACCGCATTCCCTTAAAGCTTTCCTATCCAGAACCAAACGAAGAAAGCTTGCTAAGTATTCGAGAAGCTGATGAGATTATTGCCTCTGGGGGAACTGGTCGTTCCTTTACTTCAGGGCGTGAACTTCTTGATGCCGCGATCAGAGGTTAATCAATATGGCTCGTCTAGATGCCCAATTCTCTCCAGCATTTCAACGCGATGTGAAACGCCTGAAGAAAAAACATATTGACGATCAGCCTTTAGCAGAGGTTATCGATCTGATTATTGAAAACTCACCACAAGCGCTTGAAAAGCTACGAAACAGACACAACATGCATATGCTTGGCGGAAAATGGCAAGAAAGTTCAGAGTGTCATGTCTGCAATGCTGGGGATTGGCTTTTGATCTGGAGAACCTTTGATGGAATTGCCCTGATGCAAAGAACTGGCTCTCATGATGAATTGTTTCGATAATGCAATTAAGAGGCACTTTTCAGCTAAATGATTATTTAGCTGCGTTTGCTGACGCTCTTTTTGACAACGCTTTGAAAGACACCAATGACTGGACCAGGGCAACGTTACTCGATATTGCAAACTACAAAAACGGTCTTGCCATGCAGAAGTTCAGGCCAGAGGGCGATGACCCTGGACTGCCAGTTCTAAAAATCAAAGAGCTCAGCCAAGGCGCTTGTGAAGCCGATGCCGAAAGGTGTCGCAGTGACATAGATGAGTCTGTACGCATACATGATGGCGACCTCGTCTTCTCCTGGTCGGGAACCCTTCTGCTCGATTTTTGGACTGGCGGAGATGCGGGGCTCAATCAGCATCTCTTCAAGGTAACTTCGGACAAGTATCCGAGCTGGTTTTTCTATATGTGGACCAAATATTACATGCGTAAGTTCATTGCTCTCGCAAAGGATCGCGCTACAACCATGGGCCATATCAAACGCTCTGCATTGGGCGAAGCCAGAGTATTGATACCGCCAAATGGCACGCTTGATAAGTTATCTGATCAGATGCAGCCTGTTATTGACCAAATGATCGGCCTTAAGGTGGAAACGCGTAAACTTGGAGAACTTCGTGATGCTCTGCTACCCAAACTCATGTCCGGCGAAATCGACGTTTCAAGTGTGGATGTCACGCAGCTAAATAATCATTTAGCTTGCCAATGGCGCGCTCTGATCTTTCCCTCTTGTCCGTTTAAACGCACTCTGCTCGCTTGCTTATTATCTATCATATAGAAGATAAAACAATTACTGCTAAGCACTCCGAAAAGGCAGAACTATGCAGCGACTGAAGAAACATATCCTGCCCTATGCGTCAGCTGTTTTGAGTGCATGCGTGCTTACGCTTGCATTATGCGGCTGCAGCTCTGGCAAAATCCCCTTGCAACAAAATGTCACAATGGAAACCGAATGGGGCCCAGTGGCTCACTACAACGTTGAAACGAACTGGACAACATATGACACGCTCACCGGTTCTGATAGATATAGTGCGTTCGCTTACTACGAAAACAGCACTAATCCCGAAGATGGTTTCATTTTCTTCATGCTTACCAATCCTCATACAGATAAATACGAAAACGAATCAGTCCCTTTTTTAACGCCTGACATAGTAGCTCTGGTAAAAACCGAGCACTCGCAATATACTCACCACTTTGTCACAGAAGGAAATTGGACAGCCCTCAGTCAAGAAGAAAGTGGTGGGATAACTTTCGATCGCTATAAATACTCATGCAACGTCACTTATTACAACTCACAGTATCCTTGGAATAAAGGGTCAGACTACAAAGAAGAGGATCTGGAAGTTGTCTATGCTATCGCAAAAAGCAACATATACGATATTGAAATCGCCGCCAGCAGCGAGAGCCTTCTTAACAGCTTCCTCGACACGCTCTCTATTGATTGGAATCTTGATTCAGAAACCACAAGCAAACTTCCCACGTAATAGAACAACCCTAGCGAGTCAATTTCCTGCTGAAATACAAAACGGTTGGAGCAATGCATCCAGCCGTTTCTCTAGACAAGGAAAGTCTAACTTATAACACAAATAACACGTCCCTATTTGCAAACGAGCACAGGAATGTCGGAGTTACGCAACACGCCGAAGCTGACCGAGCCGAGCATGCCGCGAATCGCACCCAAACCACGCGAACCCATGCAGATCAAATCGCATTCGTAGCGCTGCGCTGTCTCGATGATGGTCTCGACCGTGTAGATGCCGTAGATCACTTCAACAGTAAGGTTGCCCTTGAAATCCTTCACGATATCAGCCACATCAGCCTCGAGCTTCTTGTCGCTCTCTTCAGTGCGCTCCTGCACCGCATCGGCGAAATCTTCCTTGGAAACAAGCGAAACGCCCATGCCAAAACCAGTCTGATTGAAGCTGCTGAACACAAGGTCTTGCGGAGGCGCGCTGATCTCAGCGACATGGATCGATGCATCGGTGTTGCCTTCGACCATCTTCATCGCTTCACGAAGCGCTTCTTTGGCGTGATCGGATCCGTCGTACGGAACGAGAATATTAGTGAATGACACGATGGCCTCCTTTAGGGCATGCTTTTGTGTTCAAAGCTGGTTTTCAGCTCATATTATAGCTTTAATCCGCTGCTCTCGCCTAATGTTCCCCACTGTTTTGTGCGTTTGTCGCTATATTGAAAGAGTGAAGAGGATATGAAGAGCGTTACTTTATCACTCTACTGTGCTAAAGTATTGACTCGCTCTTATCTAGCTATTAAAAGGTGGCCCAACAAACGATGAATTACGTAACCCCTATCGGCTTTCGCGACGTGATCAGTGATGAAGCGCTCGTCCGCGAAGACCTCACCTATCGCGTGCAGCAATGCTTCGCACGCCACGGCTATTCCCCCATCGAAACCCCTACGCTCGAGGTGCTCGACGTGATGGAAGCAGGTGGACATGTTCCTGCCTCCCCCTTCAAACTTTTCGACTCGCGCGGCGATCTTCTGGCCATGCGCCCCGATGTCACGATGCAGATCGCACGCATGTGCGCTACCCGCATCACCTCATTCGATCCCGCCGTCAAGCTGCGCTACACTCAGCGTGTCTTCCGCGAGAAGACCGCAGAAGCAGCAGCCCGCGAACTCACGCAAATGGGTGTTGAATGCCTTGGCGAATCTGGCGTAGAGGCCGATGCGAACATCATCGCGCTCTTCTCCGAAGCGCTCGCAGAAACACTCATCAGCGAATACCGCATCGCCCTCGGTTCTGCACGCGTACTGCGCGATCTTGTCTCTTGCTGCCAGATGGATGCTGGCTGGGAAAACGCAGTCTATCGTGCGTTCCATACCTCGAACTTCGTAGCGCTCGATAACCTCACGAAAACCACCGAAGGCAACCAGGCCGCCATTAACGCACTCGCACAGCTGCCTATGCTGCGCGGTCAAAAGGAAGCGCTCGGCGAAATTCGCGCGCTCCTTGCACCGCTCGGTTGCAGCGAAGGGGTCGATGAACTCGAAGCGCTCTACGATCTGCTCGTCGAACGCGGGCTTGGCGAAGTCGTACTGATCGATTTCACGGTCATGAGCTCGTTCGACTATTACACGGGCATCGTGTTCGAAGCCTACGAACCCGGCCTTGGCTCTCCTATCGGCGGCGGCGGTCGGTACGACAACTTGGTCGCGGCCTATGGCGGTGCGAAGGTTCCCGCCGCAGGTTTCAGCTTCTACCTCGAACAGGTGATGGAAGCCTTCGCTCTCGAAAAAGCCGCCGCTCCACACCCCTTGCGCATTGCGGTTCCCAAAGGTTCGCTCAACGAAGATGCGATCGCAGCGCTTGATGCCGCTGGTCTCAACGTTGACGGACTTGCCGATGCTGGCCGCACGCTCATGCTGCGCAACGGCGATGTCGAGTACATCATCGTGCGCCCCACCGACGCACCGGTTTTTGTAGCCCTTGGCGCCGCTGACTGCGGCATCTGCGGCGAAGACTCGCTCGTTGAAGCTCGCACCGATGTGGTCGAACTAGTTGACCTCGAATTCGGCGGTTGTCGCTTCGTGGTAGCGGAATCCGCAGGAACCTCCGAAGCGGTCGAGAAACGCTACCGCGAACTCGGCTCGATTCGCATCGCCACGAAATACCCGCACATCGCGCGCTCGCACTTCGACAAGCAGGGCAAGCAGGTCGAGATCGTGAAGCTGCACGGCAATATCGAGCTCGCTCCCATCACCGGCATGGCCGAGCAGATCGTCGATATCACTGCCACCGGAACCACCCTGCGCGAAAACAACCTGGTCGTTGTTGAAGACGTGCTCGCATCAACGGCGCGCTTCTTCGCCAACCCCTGTTCATACCGCACGAATCCCCGCGTCGCAGCACTCGCACAAGCGCTGCGTCAAGCCAACAAGGAGAACTAGATGAGACGCATCATTCTGAAACCTGGAGAGACCTTTTCGGAAGACCAACTTCAACGCGTGGGCGCGTTCGATGCGCGCGCTCTCACCGCTGCGACCGAGATCATCGAGGCAGTGCGCACCCAGGGCGATGCGGCGTTGCGCGCCTACACAAAGCAATTCGACGGCGTGGAGATCGAGAGCTTTCGCGTGAGCGATACCGCGATCGATGAAGCGATCACCCGCGTTAACCCAGAGGTTTCGCAAGCACTGCGCCAGGCAGCAAAGCAGATTCGCGATTTCCACGAACGCCAGAAGCAACAGAGCTGGTTCACCATCCGTGAAGATGGCGCGCTCGTAGGTGCGAAGGTCGAGCCGCTCGATTCCGTGGGTATCTACGTTCCGGGCGGGCGCGCGCTCTATCCCTCATCCGTGCTGATGAATGCGATCCCTGCCGCAGTAGCTGGCGTGAAGCGCATCGTGTGCGTCACCCCTCCTACCAAAGATGGCTCGCTCGATCCCGCAATCCTAGAAGCCTGCCGCATCGCCGGCGTGACCGAGATTTATTCCGTTGGTGGCGCGCAAGCTATCGGCGCACTAGCTTACGGAACCGAAAGCATCCAGAAGGTCGCGAAGATCACCGGTCCCGGCAATGCGTTCGTAGCCGCAGCGAAGAAGATCGTCTCAGGCGATGTGGGCATCGACATGATCGCTGGTCCTTCAGAGGTATGCGTGCTCGCCGATGAAACCGCACTTCCCGAACTGGTCGCGGTCGACCTTGTGGCACAAGCCGAACACGACCCGCTGGCCAGCTGTTATTTGGTCACATTCTCCGAAGCCTACGCTGATGCGGTCGAGAACGCGATCAAGAAGACCGTCGAAAGTTCGACGCGCAAGGAGATCACGATGTCGTCCCTTACCGACAAGGGGCTCATCGTCATCTGCGATTCGCTCGCCCAAGCGCTCCAAACGATCAACGTGATCGCACCAGAGCACCTTGAGCTGCACGTTTCGCGCCCCATGGAACTGCTCGGACAAATTCGCAACGCAGGCGCGATCTTCATGGGTGAATGGACCCCTGAAGCAGTGGGCGATTATGTGGCAGGGCCGAACCATACGCTGCCAACGGGCGGCACCGCACGCTACGCTTCCCCGCTTTCGGTCGACGAATTCGTGAAGAAATCGAGCGTGATCCAGTATTCTGCCGCAGCGCTCAAGAACGATGCACGCGCGATCGAAACCATCGCCGATCACGAAGGACTCTGGGCACATGCTCAAAGCGTACGCTTGCGCATGGAGCTCATGGAACAAGGCCGCGTTCCTGCAAATGCCAGCAGCACAGACACCTCTGCTGAGCAGGCAAAGGATTAACCGATGCCTGCAAAGCCAAAAACATATCGTGCTCCACGCCCGCAGATCGCCGAAATCGAACCTTACGATCCCAAATATCTGCCGGCACGCATTATGATCTCAGCGAACGAGAATCCGCGTCCACTTCCCCATGAAGTGCAAGCCAAGATCGAAGCCGCGATCACGCAGGTTGACCTCAACCGCTACCCCGATCCGCTCGCCAATCCTTTGCGCAAGCTCATCGGCCAAGCATGGGGATACGACCGCGAATACGTGCTCATGGGAAATGGCGGCGATGAGCTGCTCTTTGATTTCGCCCTGTGCTGGGGCGGCCCGGAGCGCACAATGCTCACCTGCCCGCCTACGTTCTCGGTCTACGAGGCGAACGCCGTACTCACTGATACGCAAGTCGTCTCCATTCCGCGTAAGAGCGATTTTTCGCTCGACGAAGAAGCCATCCTCTCACGGGTTGCGCAAGGCGATATCGATTATGCGATCCTCACCTCGCCGAACAATCCTACAGGGAACATCACCTCACCCGCGTTCATCGAAAAGCTCCTCGAAACGAGCGACACGCTTGTCATGGTTGACGAGGCATATGGCGAGTTCGGCGGCGAAAGCATGATTCCCTACTTGGATCGCTATCCCAACTTGGTCGTGCTGAAGACCTTCTCGAAGGCCTATGCTCTTGCCGGTGTGCGTCTCGGCTATGTACTGGCAAATCCGCAGGTCATTCGCGAGTTCATCAAAGTGCGCCAGCCCTATTCGGTCGATGCGGTCTCGCAAGCTATCGGCACAACCGTCTACGAGAACCGTGCACTGCTTGAGTCCGGCATCGAAGCGATCAAGCACGAGCGCACGGTCTTGCTTGAGGAGCTTGCCGCGCTTCCCGGCGCTGAAGTCTATCCTTCGCAAGCGAACTTCATCCTCGTGCGCATCCCGCAGGCTCATCGCATCTGGGAGCAGCTGCTCGAGCGTGGCATTCTCGTGCGCGACTTTTCCTCAGCACCCAACCTCGAGAATTGTCTGCGCATTACGGTAGGCACCGAAGAGGAAAACCGCGCACTCATCGAAGCATTGCGCGAACTCACCACAAACCCTGATAATACGTAGAAGAACCTCTCTTCAAAGGATACGAACATGGCTTCACGAACCGCAACCATCACGCGCACCACGAAAGAGACCGACATCTCGCTCACACTTGAGATCGACGGCACGGGCAAGACCGATATCGATACGGGCATCCCGTTCTTCGACCATATGCTCGATGCGTTCGCGCGCCACGGTTTGTTCGATCTCACCGTGAAAGCAAAGGGCGATCTCGAGGTCGACGCGCACCACACGGTCGAAGATGTGGGCATCGTGCTCGGCCAAGCACTTGCCGAAGCCATGGGCAACAAGCTTGGCATCACCCGCTTTGCCTCCCAAGCAGTGCCGATGGATGAAGCGCTCGTGATGGCTGCCCTTGATATATCAGGGCGTGGCCAGATGCACTTCGACATCCTCATCCCGCCTGCCATGATGGGATTGTTCGATTCTTCACTTGCCAAAGAATTCTTCATCGCATTCGCAACGAACGCGGGTATCACGCTCCACCTCGTTTCCTTCAAGGGCGAGAACGCACATCACCTCATCGAGGCGGCCTTCAAAGCAATGGGGCGCGTGCTGCGTCAAGCGCTCGAAATCGATCCACGCGCAGCCGACCAGCTGCCGAGCACCAAAGGTGCGCTCGCATGATCGCGGTCATCGATTACTGCAAAGGCAATCTGAGGAGCGTTGAACGCGGGCTTACCCATGTAGGTGGCGATGCGCATATCACCGATGATCCTGAAGTGATCCGCACGGCTGATGCGCTCGTGCTCCCTGGTGTTGGCTCCTTCGCCGATGCTTCCGCGACCATGCAACAAACGGGTCAGATGGAAGCGATCCGCGCTGCCCTTGCCAAAGGAACTCCTTTTCTAGGCATCTGCCTGGGCGAACATCTGCTCTTCGAAGGCGGCACCGAACATGCCGAACACGGCACGATGCCTGGTCTTGGTATTATCGACGGCATCGCCAAACGCATGCCCGCGCAAGACAGCTCAGGCAAGGCCTACAAGATTCCGCATGTAGGCTGGAATTCGATCCAGTTCACTGATGGATCAAACTCGAGCCCACTCTTCGCAGGCATCCCCAATGGTGAATACTTCTATTTCACCCACAGCTATATTGCGCCCAAGAGCAATGCCACCATCGCTACGACCACTCATTCGGTCACGTTCCCGGCTGCCGTGCAGGTAGGCGATCGCATCTTCGCGGTTCAATTCCATCCGGAAAAGTCGTCCGATGCAGGCGCACGCGTACTTAAGAATTTCGTCGATCTCGCTTCGCGCTTAGGATGATTCCACCGCGATCGAGCAACCCGCACCTACTAAAGAGGAGCAACCATGCAGCTACTTCCCGCAATCGATATCCTAGAAGGCAAGGTCGTTCGCCTGGCAAAAGGCGACTACAACGCTGTCACCGTCTATAACGATAGTCCCATCGACCAGGCAAAAGCTTTCGAAGAGATGGGTGCCGAATGGATCCATGTGGTCGACCTGGACGGTGCACGCTCGGGAAATCCATCGAATCTGCCCCTCATCGAGGACATCCTCGCGAAAACGATGCTCAAGGTCGAGATGGGAGGCGGCATCCGCACCATGGGCACCCTCCAGCGCATCTGGGATGCTGGCGTGAATCGCGTCGTTCTGGGCACCTCGCTCATCTCCAATCTCGACTTCACCCGTAAAGCCATTGCGAAGTTCCCCACCATGCTCACCGCTGGAGTCGATGCGCGCAACGGCGAAGTTTCGGTCGATGGCTGGATGGGTGGCAGCGGCGTGGCTGCAGAAACGCTCATCGCCCAAATGCGCGACCTCGGATTCCAGCATCTGGTCTATACCGATATCAGTAAAGACGGCATGCAGACTGGCCTCGACGTAGATACCTACGTGCACCTTGCGCAAGTCTTCGGCCACCCTGTGATCGCATCGGGCGGTGTGGCAAGCATCGCCGATATCGAACGCCTTGCACCCGTTGCAGGCAGCATCGAAGGCGTGATCGCCGGACGTGCGGTCTACGAGGGCACGCTCGATGTTCCACTTGCCCTCACGCTTTGCCACAACGCCACCATGAAAGCCCAGATGAACGGCATGACCCATTGCAGCAAGAATTGCGAGGGCAACCATGCTCACTAAGCGCGTCATCCCCTGCATGGATGTGAAAGACGGTCGCGTTGTTAAAGGCGTGAACTTCGTGAACCTGCGCGATGCGGGTGACCCAATCGAGCTCGCTCAACGCTACGACGAACAAAAAGCCGACGAAGTGATCTTCCTCGACATCACCGCCACGAGCGACGGCCGTGCAACCACGATCGACATGGCTTCGCGCGCAAGCGAAGAGCTACACCTCCCCTATTGCGTGGGCGGCGGGTTCCGCAGCGTTGCCGACATCCGCACGATGATCGCCGCCGGCGCCGACAAGGTGTCCGTGAACTCAGCGGCGATCGCCGATCCTACGCTCATCACCACAGCTGCCGCAGCGTTCGGCACACAGGCGATCCTGTGTGCGATCGATGCGAAACAAGTCGCAGGCAATCCTAACAAGTGGGAAGTCTATGTTGCAGGAGGACGCAAGAACACGGGCATCGATGCGGTCGAGTGGGCAACCGAAGCTGCCAAGCGTGGCGCTGGCGAGATCCTGCTCACCAGCATGGATCGCGATGGCAGCAAAGATGGCTTCGACCTGGCGCTCACCCGTGCAGTAGCGCGCGCGGTGCCTATTCCCGTTATCGCCTCAGGCGGTGTAGGTAAGCTCGAACACTTCGCTGAAGGAATCATCGAAGGTGAAGCAGATGCCGTGCTGGCTGCTTCGGTCTTTCACTTCGGCGAGCTCACCATCCGTGAGGTGAAAGAATACATGGCCACGCAAGGTATCCCCGTCCGCCTATAAATGCGCAAAAAGGGAAGGCACGCAGGCTTCTCCCAGACCAAGATTAAACTTCAACGCTCTTTCTTCTCAGCTGCAGCCATCTCGGTCTTCTGGTTCGTTGCCGGCAACACCACCGTGAAGGTTGAACCTTCCCCTAAATCGCTTTCGAGCCCGATCTTCCCGTCAACACTTGCCACGATACTGCTCACCAAAGGAAGACCCAAACCTGTTCCTTGCGCATAAGCAGCGCGCGTTGATTCCACGCGGTAAAAGCGCTCGAACACACGGTCTTGTTCAGAACGCGATATTCCACACCCTGTATCTGAAACGCGCAACGTGAATGAATCTTTGGCATACTTTGCTTCAACGGTAACAGAGCCTTTGTCGGTATACGCGATCGCATTACCAACAAGGTTATTCACGATGGTCAGGAAATCCAATTCAGAAAGACCGACCGTAACATTCTCGATATTCTTCGCAAAACTGGTCTGCAACAGAAGCCCCTTGTTCTCTGCGATCGATTCCTGAACCGATAAGGCCTCTTGAAGAACGCTCAATACGTTACAGCGCGCGCCACCTAGCAGAGATTCTTTTTCGATCGTCTTCACCTTGAGAGGAGCGGTCGTTCGCGTAATGCTCAGCATGTCGTGCACAAGCTTTTCCAAATGCCCGCTTGCCTGTTCAATACGATGGGCAAATTCCTTCACATAATCCACTTGCCCACGGTTCGCAGCGATAACGATCGATTCCGAAAGCAACTTTATGCTTGCGACCGGAGTTTTCATCTCGTGGCTCGAATTCGCCATAAAGCTCGCGAGCGCACGTTCGGTTCGCTCGACCGAATTGAGCGCAGCACTATAACTCCAATAACTCAACAATGCAGCGATCAAGAGGACCGCGAGCAGTAACCCGAATCCAAACACCTGGATCGACGCAAGCGAATTTCCCTGATCGCGAGCCATATCTTCGGCCTGCACCGTATAGGTGCCACCACCTACCACACTATTCGCCGATGCACTCAACTGTTCAGCGTCTTCGCCTTGTAACGCACTCTCCGCGTTCGCCGTCGCATCTTTCTCAACTTGCGAAGCCACCGAAGACTCCGAGCGGTTCATCTCTTCCATTGCCTGAGGCACGGTTACAAAAAGAATCCAGGTAGTCGCAACGCAAAACAAGGCAATGATCAGGACGTATCCAATGATTACCTTGGTCTTCCAGTCTTTATAATTAACGATCGGTTTATTGATGCGCATAATGGACTATCGCAATCCTATTGTCCTTCTTTTTCTTCTGAGTCTTTCGGAATAGCTTGCAATCGATACCCTCTTCCATACTCAGTTACTATCAGCTGATAATCAGAATGGATCTCGAGCGCTTTTCTGAGATTATGCATATGAACATCGATGACCGTGCTGGTGCTGGGTGTCTTCCCTTTCCATACACTCTGAATTAACTCATTACGCGTGACAAGGCTCCCTCTATAGCGCGCAAGAACCTGAAGAATCTCGAACTCTCGATTTCGCAATGAAACAGGCCCCCCTTTAACGCGCACCTCGCCTCTCTCGAAATCGATGCTCAAATCCCCCAATTCTTCAACCGAGCCTGTTCGGGATTGAACAGGAAGCATCGATCGCCGAAGATTGGCACGGATGCGCGCAAGAAGCTCGTTTACTGAAAACGGTTTGCTGATGAAATCATCGGCACCCAGGTCAAGACACAGAACTTTTTCTTGCTCAGAGGTATAAGCAGTTAGAACGATGATCGGAACCGACGCATTTTGTGCTCGATACTCTTTCAAGAAATCATGTCCGCTCATCCCAGGAAGCATAAGATCGAGAAGGATAAGATCGGGTTCTATGCTCAAAGCACTTGCAAACCCATCAGTTCCATTGTCGCAAGCAACGATAGAATGCCCCGCATCGCTCAGCGCGAATTCTGCAGCCATTCTGATGTTCGGATCGTCCTCAACAAGAAGTATCTTTGCCATATCAAACTCAAATCTAATTCTTTATTCTTAATTCATATCTTAAACCATAATTTAATAATTATTGCAAGTATCCTGTATAAATATTAAATGTAGTGGACATATTTACCAAAATGACCACATAAAAATTAAAATTCTTATTAAATTCTATTTAAATAATCATTAAGATTATACGTAGTGAACATGTTCAATTTTACTGCTAAGCGCATCCCTTGCGGATGCACGAAAGGAAACACGATGAAAAGAAAAGAATTTGGAGGTGAACGATCATGAGCAGCGAAGCACAGATTCAAGCCCGCGCCGACCGCCTCGACGATGCTGAGTACGATTCGCTTAAGAAATCGCTTCACGGTATCGCAGCGCGACTCGACCGTCTTCCCATCGGAAGTTGGCACTGGAAACTCCTTTGGCTCTTCGGTGGCGCGATGTTCCTCGACAACCTCGATATGTATATCGGCGGTGGTCTTATCGCTTCACTTTTGGCGGACGGTTGGTCAACCATTGAATTGAATGGTTGGTTCCAAACCATCACCATGACCGGCTACCTTATCGGTGCACTCATATCAGGTTTGGTAGGAGATCACCTTGGTAGACGAAAAGCGCTCTTGTTATTTGTTGCCATATTCATAGGTGCAACATTCCTCGCGGCTTTCTCGCCCAACATGATCGTCTTGATCGCGTGTCGTGGTCTTATGGGTATAGGCCTCGGTGCCTTCATCCCCTGTGGATACGGTCCCTTCGGTGAATACATCCCTCCCGAGAAGCGTAGTAAGTACTCAGGCTACATCGGTCTTATTGCGAACTTCTCTCCCCCGCTGGGTGCCGCGCTCACGATGCTCGTCATCCCCGCATTTGGATGGCGCCCCATTTTCTTCGGTATTACCTTCCTGGGCGTTATTGTTTGGGTCCTTCTGTTCAAGTTCATGCCCGAATCTCCCCGTTGGCTTGCCTCTAAAGGTCGTTTTGCTGAAGCGGACGCAATCGTGTCTGCCGCAGAGAAGAGCTTTACGGATAAGGGCGTCGAACTTCCTGAGATCTCTCAAGAGCAGATCAAAGCGATCGAAGACGAACTGGGCAAAGAACCAGTACAGCTGCCTTACAGAGCTCTGTTCACAAAGAGGATGATCAAGCGAACCATCACTGCATCGGCTGCTCTCATGGCCATGAACCTCATCGTCTATACCATTACTACATGGACACCGACCGTTCTGGTTATGCAAGGCTTCGATACGCAGTACTCCATCTTTATGACCTTCATCGCCCTGTTGGGTGCACCGTTCGGCATCTTCTTATTGTCGCTCTTCGGTAACAAGCATCCCCGCAAGATCGGCATGATCGTGCTTCTGCTCATCTTGGCAGTTGCAGGATATATCTGGTCCCTCCAGACTCAGCCGATCGTTATCATGATCGTCGGATTCATTCTCTGTACACTCGTGTACTACTATGCTTTGCTCGCTTGCTCGGTGTATCTGGGCGAAGCATTCCCAACTGAAATCCGCCTTCGTGGATCAGGCTTTTCGAATGCCATGGGTCGTATTGCGGCTATCGTTACTCCCTCCATCGTCGCATCGCTCCTCCAGTCCACTGGCGTTGTGTCAGTATATGTGTTCGTCGGAATCTGTATGGTAGTGTTTGCTGTTATCATTGGAATCTGCGGTATCGAAACGCGCAACAAAACGCTTGAAGAGATCAACGACGAAGTTGTCTCTAAATAGTTTGATAGCTGATAACTTCATCTATCACTGAGCAAACGTGAAGCGAGAGCAAGGGGGCATAGCGCTCCCTTGCTCTACGAAGGGTGAGAACAATGGATACCCCTTCCTATCATGGCGAACGTCTTTCTTCGACGGAAAAGCAGGCGATAAGGATCTCTTATCCTGGCATTGCCGCACGTCTTGATAGGCTTCCTTCGGGAACATGGCATAGAAAGGTCATGTTTCTTTTCGGGGGTGTCGTGTTCTGCGATTGCCTCGATATGTACGTGGGTGGCGGCATCTTAGCACAGCTGCTTCAAAACGGTTGGTCGACCGTAGACCTGAATGCTGTTTTCGCTTCGATCACCATGATCGGCTATCTGCTCGGTGCACTCTTCGCCGGTTATCTTGGTGATCGATTCGGGCGGCGCAAGAGCCTTCTATTCTCTACCATGCTCTTCAGCGTCATGACGTTTCTTGCGGCATTCGCGCCAACCATGGAAACGCTCATCGTGATGCGAGGGCTTATGGGAGTTGGTCTTGGCGGCGCACTTCCTGGCTCATACGGCGCTCTCAGTGAATACACTCCCCCGCTGGTACGTGGGCGTTATGCCAGCTGGCTTGGGCTTATTGGGAATTTCTCGCCGCCACTTGGTGCACTGCTCACCGTACTCGTTATTCCTATCTTCGGTTGGCAGGCGATCTTCATAGGGATTTCGCTCATCAGCTTGCTCGCTTGGCTCATCCTCTGGCGTTACTTGCCCGAATCCCCACGTTGGCTCGCTTCAAAAGGACGATGCGCCGAAGCAAACGAGATCGTATTGTCAGCAGAACGCAGCTTTCTGCAGCAGGGCATCGAATTGCCCGAGATCGATTATGCTGCGTTGCTCAAAACTACCCAGCAAGAACCCACTAAGAAAGCAAATTGGCTTTCCCTGTTCAGCAAGCGCATGGTGAAGCAAACCATCGCCATCAGCGCAGCGCTCTTCGCAATGAACCTCATGGTCTACACCATCACGAACTGGACGCCGACCATCTTCGTCCTACATGGCATGGATACCACCATGAGCATCGGCATCACGGTGGTCATGCTGCTCGGTGCACCCTTCGGGATTTTCTTGTTGAGCATCTTCGCCGACAAGCATGATCGCAAGAAAGGGCTGATCATCTGCCTCTTTCTTCTAGCTATATTCGCTTATGTATGGTCGCTCATTCCGATGGATAATATATTTGCGCTCATGTCAGTGGGCTTCATCGTATGCGCTATTCTCTACTACTACGCGATTCTTGCTTGCTCAGTCTATCTTGGAGAAGGATTCCCGACCGAGATTCGTCTTCGCGGATCGGGCTTCGCACACGCAATCGGGCGACTTGCAGGAATCATCTCACCTTACGCTATTACATTTCTTCTACAATCATACGGAGCCCCCGCCGTCTTCCTTACCAACGGGACTGTACTCATCGTGCTCGCGATCATAATCGGATTTTGCGGCGAAGAGACCCGAGGGAAGTCGCTTGAAGAGATCAACGCTTCCACATCAAGCGAATAACGGTGCAGGAGCATTAAAAAGCCACGCACCCAAACCGTAAAGTTTGAGCACGAGGTCTTTTGATCGCAGCGTCAGATGCTTTATTCTTCTCTGCCAAAAGAATAGCGAGCGAAAGCTGCAGAGCTTCTGCGCGAGATTCTTCCAGCAACAAAAGGCATACCTAATTCAGCTTCTGTGCGAGCAGCTGGTTGATGACCTTCGGGTTGCCCTGCCCTTTCATCTCTTTCATGCACTGGCCAACGAAAAAGCCGAGAAGACCGGTCTTGCCACCCTTGTATTGTTCGACCTTGTCGGGGAATGCCGCAAGCACTCCATCAACCACCGCTTCGATGGCTCCCGTATCGGAAACCTGTTCCATGCCGCGCTCAGAAACGATCGCAGAGGGGTCCTTGTCTTCTTCAAGGATAGCCGCGAACACCTCTTTGCCCTGCTTAGAAGAGATCTTGTCTTCAGCGATCATCTTCACCAGTTCAAGCGCACGCGGCGGCGTGAGCGGCGTCTGGTCAAGATCCGTGATATCGGGATTGTTGTTCAGGTAGGCGCTCACGTCGTTGATGATCAGGTTCGCGAGCGGCTTAGCCACCTCTCCTGCCCCTTGCAGCTTCATGCACTCTTCGAAGAAACGTGCAGTCGTGCGATGCTCGACCAAATGACGCGCATCGTAAGCAGAAAGCCCGTAGTCTTCCTCGAAACGCTTCGCTTTCTGATCGGGAAGTTCCGGCAAACGCTGGCGCACCTTCTCCACGAATTCATCCGAGATGTCGAACGGCGCCATATCGGGCTCTGGGAAGAGTCGATAGTCATCGGCCGTTTCCTTCACGCGCATCACGATCGTGACCTTCTTCGAAGGGTCCCAATGCCGCGTTTCCTGATAGATTATGCCGCCTTCTTCGAGCACTTCGGCCTGACGACAGATCTCATAGGCGAGACCATCGTGAAGATTCTTGAAGGAGTTCATGTTCTTGAGCTCGGTCTTGGTGCCCAGCTTCGTCTCGCCACGGCGACGCAGGCTCACGTTACCATCGCAACGCAGCGATCCCTCTTCCATCGAGCAGTCGGAAATGCCGATCGCGAGATAGATCTGGCGCAGCTTCTGCATGAACAGACGCGCCTCTTCGGGCGTGCGTAGATCGGGCTGCGTTACCAGTTCGATGAGCGGCGTGCCGCAGCGGTTATAGTCGATGAGCGAATGGGTGGCACCCGCAATGCGCCCTTCGCCACCGCCAATGTGCACCATCTTGCCCGCATCCTCTTCCATGTGAATGCGCTCGATGCCAATATGGGCAACATAGCTGCCCTCTTCTTGCGCTTCTTTCAGATCCACGCGCTCCTTAGCCGCAGCGCCGTCCACCTCTAGGTCGAGATGCCCGCGCATGCAGAATGCGACAGGACCCTGCGTGATCTGGAAGTTCTTCGACATATCGGGATACATATAGTTCTTGCGGTAGAACATCGAGCGCTTCTCGATGTCGCAATTCGTGGCCAAGCCCGCCAACACGATCGATTCGATCGCCGCTTTGTTGGGCACAGGCAGCGCACCAGGGAGTCCGAGACAAACCGGACAGGTATGCGTATTGGGGGCAGCTCCGAATTCGAGCTTGCAACCGCAGAACATCTTGGTCTCGAGCGTGGTCAATTCAGCATGAACCTCAAGACCGATGACCGCTTCCCAATCTTTGAGTACTTCTTCGAGCTTCTTCATGAGCTACTCACCAGCCTTTGCGAATGCAGGAGCGATCGGCGCTTTTCCATAGCAACGCTCCAGCTCTGCTGCAACGCGCAACATATTCTCATCGCGGAATGCAGGAGCTATGAGCTGCGCCCCGATAGGCAATCCGCTTGCCACACCGAGGCCAACCGGAACGCTCATGCCGCCATTGCCGGCGATATTGATCGAGATCGTGAACATGTCGGAAAGATACATGCTCGTGGGGTCGTTGATCTCGCCGAACTTGAATGCCGTGCGCGGGCTAACCGGCGCGAGAATACAATCGACCTTGTGATAGGCATACGTATAATCCTGCGTGATGAGCGTACGCACTTGCTGCGCAGGATAGTAATACTTGTCGTAAACACCCGAAGAGAGCAGATAGCTACCGAGCATGATGCGCCTGCGCGCCTCAACGCCAAAGCCGCCAGCACGGGAAAGCTCATACTGCTCGTTCAAATCCTTGCAACCTTCAACGCAGTAGCCATAACGCACCGAGTCGAAACGTGCGAGATTCGAGAAGGCCTCACACGGACCGAGCACATAGTAAGCGCTCATGGCTGCTTGCGCGTTAGGAAGCTCGACTTCCACCAGTTCAGCACCAGCAGCTTCGAGCTTGCGGGCAGCCTCTTCGATGCGCTCTTTCACTTCCGCATCCAAACCTTCAGCTTCCATGAAGGTGGGAACGATACCGATGCGCATGCCCTTCACGCCTTCTTCAAGGTTCGCCGTGAAATCGGTTGCAATCGACTGGCTCGTACAATCCATATGGTCACTACCACCGCGAACGAGCGCATTCATGGCAAGCGCTGCATCTTCAACGCTGCGTGCGAACGGACCCACCTGATCGAGCGAGGAGCCGAAGGCGACCACGCCATAACGCGAGACCACGCCATAGGTCGGCTTCACACCCACCACGCCACAGAAACTGGCGGGCTGGCGGATCGAACCACCCGTATCAGAGCCAAGCGTGACCGTTGCCAACCCCGCAGCTACCGCAGCTGCCGATCCACCCGAAGATCCACCGGGCACGCGCTCCAAATCCCACGGGTTGCGCGTCGGTCCGAAATAAGATGTTTCAGTCGAGGAGCCGAAGGCGAATTCGTCCATGTTGAGCTTGCCGAGCGGCAGCGCGCCCGATGCAAGCACGCGATCAACACAGGTTGCCGTATAGGGAGAAACGTAGTTCTCGAGCATATGAGAGGAGCAGGTAGTATGTGTGCCCTCCATATTCATGTTGTCTTTGAAGGCCACTGGCACGCCTGCAAGCGGGCCAAGCTCATCGAAATTACCGGCGGCAAGCGCGTTATCGACGAGCTCCGCGGCAGCAAGCGCCGCTTCAGGGGTGAATTCGAGATAGGCATGCACCGACGCGTCGGCTTTCGCAATATGATCGATGCTCGCCTGGGCGACCTCACGCGCAGAGAAATCGCCCGCTTTGAGACCCTGCTGGATCTCCGCAGTGTTCATAGAAGTGAAGTTCATGCTATTCACCTCCGCCAAGGATCGCAGGGATCAAGAAGCAATCGTCTTCTTGCTTCGGTGCGTTCTCGAGCGCCGTTTCTTGCGAAAAGCTCGTCTGCTCCACGTCGCCGCGCATCACGTTCACAAGTCCGCCGATCGGATGGAACGTGGGCTCGACTCCTTCAAGGTCGTACTCGGTAATGGGTTTGAGGCTGTCGATGATGTTGTTCAGATCGACAGTCATCGCCGCAACCTCTTCATCAGTCATTCCGATGCGCGTATATGTCGCGATATCACGCACATCCTTTTCAGTTACATGTTCTGCCATAGCAATCCTCATACTCGCTTCAGTAAGCCTGCCCCAAAGGGCAAAACATGCCCTTACCGGGCATCTGTTAACCGTTATCCATCATAACAAATCATGCCGCGCCACTTAGCATGCGAGTGCCTTTGCGTACCCATTTTCCAGCAAGGCGCACCGGGCGCTCTTCGTAACCTAAATTCAATGAATCTTTTCAAATTCGTTTCACCTGAAAGATATAAGAAAACACCCCTGTTAATGCGTGCTTTTTCCAGTAGAATAGAAAACGTGCTCAGCGCTTATTTAATGTCAATGCCCGCTAAGCACTCAAATTGAGGGGAGCTCGCCATGATGAGATTTAAAAACATACTCGTACCTTATGACGGATCCGAACATGCGGATCGTGCTCTTGATGTGGCGGGTGATTTTCTGCGGAGTAACCCAGAAGCGCGCGTACACGTGATCAGCGTCACCTATGTTGCGCTTGATGCAGCAGACTTCAACCCTGATCCCCCCAACGAAGATGAGCAGTACAACTTGCTCGGCTATGAAATGTACGAAGAAGTGTTCAGCCAAGAACAAAAGGCGGCCCATCGTGCCATGGTGCAGGCAGCCTCAGAGATTCTTCCAGACATCGCGCCCGAACGTGTTATCTGCGACACGATCATTCGCCCTTCAGCAGTAGAGGGCATCGAAGATTACGCACGCCGCAAGAAGTGCGATCTCATCGTTATGGGTCGTCGTGGTCTTGGTGGTCTTCGCCAGTTCGTCGGCAGCGTTACCAAAGAAGTGCTCCATCGCGTCGACCTGCCCGTCATGACCATCAAATAGCATCCGCTAAAAAACACCATGCACTCACGAGGCGTTCTTCAAAAGAGCGCCTCTTTTTTTCGCCGTCGTTGCTTACAAAAAAAGGATGCCGATCTGTTTCGACATCCTTTTCTCCTTATATCAACTTATTCACACCGAGCCACAATCGTTCGATCGGTTGCCTCTACTGATAGTCAATCACCGTATCATCAGCCAGAGGCGTGGTACGAACTACCAGATCGCTCTCTGCTCCAGGCGCTGTAGTAACTTTATAGGTAATAACTGTTTTGTCTCCCATAGGCACCTTTGTCCAGCCATACCATAGATCATTCCCCTGATACGTGGTTTCGTTCATTGCGTCATTGCCGCCCGCTGTGATTGCGAATGCAGGAATAGGATATTCATCAGCGCCGTAGAATGTGCCTTCTGTCGTAATGTCAGAAATCTTACCACCTGATGGTGCAAGGAGATAAACGAAGAAGTGCAAGCTCCCATCAAAACCACCACCATTGGTGATGTAATCGGTAAGAGTGCCAAGCTCAGCGGAATCAAGTTGATTGCTGAAGGTTACCTTCACATCATAAGTGATCGAGCCATCAGAGTTCTTGACTCCCTTACCCACATCAATATCAGAGGCAAGATAGTAGAACATCTTGCCTCCATAGCAAGCTGAAGTATAAATTCCGGTCTCAGGAACTTTGGTATCGCTCGATACTGTTCCTGCAAAACCAAAATCTTCAAGCATTGCTTCTTCGTTATCATTCGCCATATAAACCGCAATACGGCCTTCATCAACCGATGATTTGATCGTGCTTGCAAGTTTTGCAATATTCACTTTTCCAATATTGCCGAATACCCCATTCGCTGCAGCATTTGCAACAAGAGCAAAGGTCGCATCTTGTTGTGCAGGGTCTGTGTACTTCTTATAAACGCCATTGAGCAAAAAATCCGATGTGCTGTTTCCATCAAGCATATCTCCACCTGGAGTGGTCACTTTCGTACCTGTAAGAGCAAGCATGCGTTGCAATACGATAGTGTCAAGCGCAATCACGCCATCAACCTTGCCGTGTCCATTTGCGTCCCAAATTTGCGACTCAATCTCACCAACTCGTTCAAAATCAATAATTTGAGGCACGTCGCGCGAATCAAGAGATGATTCAACACGGAACAAGCGAATATCCTCATCTGTCGCAGCAGAAACTGATTCAGCCAAACGAGGGTTCTTATCTGCGCCAACGAATTCACCTAAGCTGATCTTGCCGTTATCGACGGTCATGAGTCCAAAAGAGCCAGCAAAACCAACCGAAGAACGCATTTCTGCACTTGTGCACGCGATGATTAAGTATGTGCGTTTTCCATCTGCTCCAAGGATCGCAGGAAGCGTATCTTTCAACTCAGTCGCAGAATCGGCAATAGGTGCCAACGTGGCCATAAGGGTCTTTACTTGATCGATAGGTCCCTTCAATTGCTCAATAGTAGGCTCAGGTGAATTTTCAAGCTGTGCCGCATTTTCGGTGAGGACAGGTGCTGACCCTGACACCACATTGAGCAGATCCTCAATGACCGAAACATTGATAGCGCCATCTTCGCTCATAAGACCAGCAAGACCATTTGCTGGAATAGCATCCATAGCCGGTACGAGCACATCGTTAACCAGCACTTCAGCAGAGTCAGAAACTATACGAACGGTTTGAATATCACCACCAACTACAGGAATGAGTGTTGCAACGCCCCACAATGGTCCCGACGTGGTGTCGTGAAGTTTTTTAACCGTGCTTGCCATCTGCTGGCTCGTGGTCTTCGCTGATGCCATGTCGCCACCAACGATTTGATCCTTGAGTTGCTTTCCTTGGGAAACGAGCGCTTGAGCATCATCCTTAGCCTCCATCGCACTCATCGCAAAAGCAGCACCGGACACACCAAACACCAGAATAACCGCGATGATGACTGCGGCGATAATCTTCGGCTTATTACCATGGTGCTTCTTTTTGCGACGCAAGCGTGCGACCTCCTCCCTGCGGTTCGCATAAGGAACGGGGCCATCGCTTCTCATATCAGAATTGTTATAGGGATTATGAGGGAATTCCTGTTCAGGCTGAAAAAACGAGCTTTCTTGTTCAGGAGCAGCATGACGTCCATGCTTGCCTCGTGAACCATTCTGCGAGCTATGCGGCACGTTCATTCTCCTTGATCTCGGTAATATAAAACATCCTGGTAATCGGATGTGCATCATAAAATGATACCAAGATTATGTTCCAATAGAGAAACGTCCCAGAAATTCCGCAATTGAGCGGGGCTCCGTGCACGACGGTTGGCTAGTTTTCTGCCGTTCTACCGTAATTACCTTGAGCATACTCAAACGATTCAGACCTTTATCAAAGTCTATTATGACGATTCTTTCGGCGGAGTTACAGCCTCGAACCTCTGAATACGGTCGTCCTGCACAAGTGGCGCGACCGCACGCGTAATCGCATCGGAAACCGCACTCGCCTTCGATCCGTCGCCGATCATGAGCGCGATCGACCCATAGAGACCGTAGTTCGTCACTTTATTGAAAGAAACAACAGGGTCTTTCACGATAGTAGTGATTGCTCGAGCCGCTTCAGCAGCAGCATTCTCGATCTGATCGGCAAGCGAATCCAGATCGCTCAGATCCTTCATCACCACAATAGGTACGGTTACATGGTCAACAGGGGGCAGATGCTTCACGGCATTGTTCGCCATGACCGAATTGGGAATGATGACCGTTTCATTGTTGAGGTTGTGGATGGTGGTATAGCTCCAATTGATATCTTCAACCACCCCTTGATTCGTACCCACCTGGATATTGTCGCCTGGCTTGATCACATGGGTCAGAGTTACCTGAACACCACCGAAGAGATTCGAAAGCGTATTTTGAAAACCGAGTGAGATCGCGATGCCGCCAACGCCCAAAGCGGCGATGACCGCCGTCATATTGACGTCGAAGCACACATCGGCGATGAAGCAGATCGCCACACCCCATACCACGATGCGCACGATGTTCACTACGATAGAGGTCTGCGAAAGGGATACGCTCTCAAGCGCGAGCAACCGCTGTATCGCCTTGATGGCAAGATGGCACAGAACAGCAACGACCAGCACAACGACAGCCGCAATGAGGATCCTTCCCCACACGTTCGAATCAGTGATGTATGTCACAAAATTCGCAAGCTGTTCCATGACCGTTTCCGTTATCTTTCCGCTCGATATTCGCGAACCGTCCGCTGTTGCGAACCGACGGATCGGATAAGATCGAGTTGCTCCCAAGAGGTATTCTTGTTTATAGTCTAACCGTAGTTGTCTTTCTCAATGCGAAGACCGCACGACTGGAACTGTAATTAAGTTGCTACACAACGCCCATAACGAACGAGGCTCATGGATCTTAACAACATAGAATTCAAAGGCGCCTATGGCACCTCAGCACAGATTCCCGCTTCCAAATTACCGGAGGTTTCTTTCGTTGGTCGCTCCAACGTGGGGAAATCCTCGCTCATCAACAAGCTTCTGAACCGCAAGCAACTCGCACGCGTTTCCCAAATGCCAGGAAAGACGAGCACGATCAATTTCTTCGGAAACGACGCGATCGACCTCGTTGACCTGCCGGGATACGGCTATGCGAAAGTGGCGAAATCGGAACTCGGGCGCTGGTCAGAGATGATCAACGGCTACTTCGATCAATACCGCTTCTATGCACTCGTGGTTTCACTCATCGATATCCGCCATCCTGCGAGCAAGCTCGACGAGCAGATGATCGAATTTCTGAAAGCCTGCGAACTGCCCTTCGTTATCGCACTCACCAAGGCGGACAAAGTAAGCAAGAACCAAGCGAACAAGCAGATCGCAGCCTTACGCAAACAGCTCGACCTCGGCCCCGAAGTTGAGATGATCCTTACCTCTTCAGAAAAAGGCACGGGCATGGATGCATTGCGCAAGACCATTCTGGCGGCTTGCCGATAAGACTGCACTAAACAACAGCCCTTGAACGACCCACACCCGAAACCTGAGACCCGAACCGAACAGAACCGAAACGAGACGAGCCCATGACACACGTGAACCTCTATAGCGACGGCGCCGCACGCGGCAATCCAGGCCCCGGCGGCTATGGGGTCGTGCTCACGTTCACAGATGCACAAGGGCAGCTTCACACCAAAGAGCTTTCGCAAGGTTATATCTGCACAACCAACAATCGTATGGAGTTATTGGGGGTCATTCGCGGACTCGAAGCGCTCAAGCACGCCTGCGAAGTGGACGTGTACTCGGATTCGAAATATGTTGTCGATGCCTTCAACCAACACTGGGTAGAAGGCTGGCTCAAACGCGGTTGGAAGAATGCGAAAAAAGAACCCGTGAAGAATAAGGATCTTTGGACGCGTCTTCTAGAAGTGATGAAGCCCCACACGATCGCTTTCCATTGGGTGAAAGGACATGCGGGGCATCCAGAGAACGAACGCTGCGATGAACTGGCGACCACTGCAGCAGATGACGATGAACGCATCGTCGACGAAGGCTTTGCTGAATAGCTTTGCTTAACCTTTTATTTCACGCGGCGGACCAGATAAGCACCATCGAGCTCAGCGATGCGCTCGAGCACCTCATCGGCTAGGTTCTCCGTGAGCGTAATGAGCGCATAGCCATGCTCATCACGCTGGTTGTCGACCATGTCGAATTCAGCAACGATCGGCTCGAGGATCTCGGTCACGCTACCCATAGCAAGATCGGACGAATTGTAGAGCACCGCGATGCGGAACATACCCTCTGGGCAAACACCTGCTTGGCAAGCTGGATAATTCACGGAATTCACGATGTTACCGTTATCGATGTAATCCATCAGCTCAACGACCGCCATGCGTGCGCAATTGTCTTCCGCCTCTTCAGTAGAAGCGCCGAGATGCGGCAGCACGATCGCATTCTCCATAGCCATGACTTCAGGCGTTGCAAAGTCGGTCACATAGCAGCCTACCTTGCCCGACGCGAGTGCAGAGGCCATAGCAGGCACATCAACGAGCGTGTCGCGCGAGAAGTTCAGGAACACCACACCCTCTTTCATGAGCGCACAAGCAGCTTCATCGATCATGCCGATCGTGCCATTGACCGCTGGCACATGGATGGTGATGTAATCGCATTCGCGATAGATATCGGCAAGGTCGGTAACATGCTGAACTGCTGGCAGCACCTTCCAGGCAGCATTGACGGAAACGAACGGATCGTAACCCATGACCTCCATGCCGAGACCGAGCGCTGCGTTCGCAACTTCAGCGCCGATCGCGCCAAGGCCGATAACACCGAGCGTCTTGCCTTTGATCTCGCGCCCAGCGAACTGCTTCTTCGCCTTTTCAGCGGTCTTACCGATCGCAGGATCTTCAGCGTTCTCCTTGCACCATTCGATACCGCCCACGATGCCACGGCTTGCGAGCAGCATGCCGCACAGCACGAGCTCCTTCACCGCATTAGCATTCGCGCCTGGTGTATTGAACACAACGATGCCTTCTTCGGCACAACGCTCAAGCGGGATGTTGTTTACGCCCGCACCAGCACGTGCGATCGCGAGCAGATTCTCAGAGAACTCCATGTCGAGCATGCCTGCACTGCGCACGAGAATACCCTGTGCAGCTTCAATGTTGTCAGTGAGTTCATAATCGCTTGTGAGAAGATCGGTTCCTTGGGCAGAGATATTGTTCAAGCAGTGAATGTAGTTCAAGAGAGGTCCTTTCCTATCGCATCGTATATGTGGTGATTCTCGTTGCTAAAGTTCGATCATTGGTTTTCGTCTTGAAGAGCTTCCTGTTCAGCCTTTTGCGAAGGCTCATCGAAGTTGGTCGCGCCAATGGCGTTCTGCGGTTCAGGACCCGAAGCATCCCTACCCATCTTGAAGGTAAGCCCCTTCTTCGCCATCGCACGGTATTCAGCAGTTGCCGTGAAGATCACGTCCGAAGAAGAATTGATCGCGGTTTCCATCGAATCTTGGATAACGCCAATGATGAAACCGATCGCCACCATCTGCATGGCCACATCGTTGCCGATACCGAACAGCGAACAGGCAAGCGGAATGAGCAACAGCGATCCTCCCGCAACACCCGAAGCGCCACAGGCCGAGATCGCCGCAAGCACGCTCAAGATGAACGCCATCACCGGATCGACCGTGATGCCGAGCGACGCAGCTGCCGCCATAGCCATAACGGTGATCGTGACCGCAGCACCCGCCATATTAATGGTCGCACCAAGCGGAATGGAAACCGAGTAGTTATCCTTCTCAAGGCCGAGCCTGCGACACAATTCCATGTTCACCGGGATGTTCGCCGCAGAGCTGCGTGTGAAGAACGCGGTAATGCCCGAATCTTTCAAGCAACGCAGAACGAGATAGTAAGGATTCTTGCGCGTAGCAATGAATACGATGAGCGGGTTGGTAACGAGCGCGATGAAGAGCATGCAGCCCACCAACACCGCGATAAGATGACCATAGGTGATGAAGATCTCGGCACCGTTTTCAGAAACTGCCACATACACCAAACCTAGAATGCCGATGGGAGCGAAGCTGATGATCCAGCTAACCACCTTCGAAATAGCATCGGAAACCGCGGTGAACACATCTTTCGTATGCTGGCTCGCAGCACGCAGCGCAATGCCCAACACCACACCCCACGCTAAGATGCCCAGGTAATTCGCATTCATGAGCGCTCCGACAGGATTGGCTACCACATTCATGAGCAAGGTGGTGAGCACTTCGCCCAATCCTTCAGGCGATGACTGATCGGCAGCAGGTTCGAGCATGGGAACAACCGTAGGGAACATATAGCTCGCACAAACAGCAATCAAGGCAGCAACTAAGGTCGAGACGATATAGAGCACGATGACCGTTCCCATCGAGCCTGCACTCTTTGCATTCGCAAGCGCGCTGATGACCAAAAAGAACACCAGAACGGGAGCGACCGCCTTCAAGGCGCCAACGAACAGATCACCGAGCAAAGCGATGACCTCATTTCCTGCAGGAACGCAGAATCCTAAGATCGCGCCGATGACCAGACCGACCAAGATGCGCTTCACCAAGCTGATGCTATTCCACTTTTGCCAGATATTCATTGATTGAGCCTCTCATACATATGAATAGGAAAAGTTTAGCGCAATAAAGCACAAAAGAACCTGCATTTATGGCTAGGGAAACATTAACTTAGTTAGTGGTGCGGGAGAAACGAAGATCCATGGAAAGTACCTCTTATTGTTCGCTCCGCGCAATTCATATGGACAAATCCTTCTAGTTTTATTTCACATGAGAAATACAGCAAATTTTTTGTCTTTCAGGTTGAACACAGGTCAGCGAGAAGAGATATCGTGCCTCAGATTGCCCCGCCTTCAGGCCAAGTTGGGTTTGCCCAACGACGTGCCTGAAACAAGGGGCAAGATGAGGCACGATATCTCTTCGCAGCGTCGAGACTTCGTCGTTTGTAAAACGACGAAAGAAAAAGCCGTTCGACAGAACGGCGTAATGAGAGTGGTACGGGCGAAAGGGTTCATCTGTGTCAAGGCCAAGCCGCTTCGCGGTTGCTTCGCAAGCCTTGACCCAGATGCCAGCACTGCTCGGCTTTCAGCCTAGCAGTGCGGTGAACCTTCTTCGGTTCAAGTCCAGCGCTTGCGCTTCTTGGGCTTCGCCCAAGTTCGCCCGCACCAGCAAAACAAAAATGGCCACCTTTCGGTAGCCATTTCCTTTTTTGCTGGTGCGGGCGAAAGGACTTGAACCTTCACGAGCCGGAGCTCACTAGCACCTGAAGCTAGCGCGTCTGCCAATTCCGCCACGCCCGCATAAGTTGTGCTGTTCAGCATACCCCACAAGCTGCCCGTTCGCAACACCTCAGCTTCAAATTCATCGGTGCGATTCTCGGCCAGAGCAGTATGCGCAAACCGTTGCCAGCAGCCCTTTGCTCCTTACAGATTTGTACGTTAACGCTCTCTTCGTGCCATCAGTGCCGATACTCTAGCCACCTATATGGCGATTGCATAGATTTAAGCAGTAAAAAACACTATTTATGGCAAGATATTGATAGTTCTATGCTGAATAGCACGTGTTATGTGAGGAGAACATCCATGGGACTTTTCTCGAAATTTGAACGTCGCGTCGAAGACGGTTTCGAAGGCATAAACGACAAGCTCTTCGATGCTCCGATCTCCCCCGTTCAAATTACCAAGAAAGCAGAGAAGCAGATGCGCCGCGAAAAGACCGTTGGCGCTGGCAAAGAGTATGCTCCTACGCTTTATACCGTGCTCGTGAATCCCGATGATGATCGCCGCCTTTTCGGCATGTACCCCACCCTCGCAGGGGAAACCGAAACTTATCTGCGTGCTAAGGCCAACGAAGAGGGTTTGGTCATGGATGGCGCACCGCTCGTGCGCTTCATGGTCGACGATGATCTCAAGCATGGCAAATTTGACGTGATCGCCGAACTCGTATCGGCACCGATCATCGCGCAACTGCGCAACGAAGAACTCGAACGCTACGGTCTTGCCCAACAGCCTGGCTATGGTGCGTCTGCACGCCCGCAGGCAAATCCCTATCAGCAGCCCCAGCCGCATGATTATATACAACCCAATGGCTATCCGCAGAACGCTCAATCTTATGCACCGAACTATCCGCAAGATCCAAATTCCTACCAACTTGAAGCGCAACCCGCTTCGGTGGCAGAGCCTATCCCGGTCCCCAATACGATGATGTTCGACCGCCAGCAGACCGCATCTGCCGAGCCAACGGCCGCCCTTATCAACCTGACCACCGATCGCTCCTTCCCGCTTACCAACCCCCGCGTGCTCATCGGACGTGCCACCAACTGCGACATCGTGCTCGACGACCTCAATGCAAGCCGCACGCATGCAGAGATCTTCCGCGAATCGCCCAACGTTTGGGGGCTCGCCGATCTTGGCTCAACCAATGGCACACTCGTTAATGGAAAGCACATCGCCTCGGTGCTCTTAAACGATGGTGATCGTATCACGGTTGGCACGACAACATTCCTCTTCACGTTTCGCTAGACCCGTTCATGATAACCACTTCGCCAGCCGCGTTCGCGCATCGCCTGTTCAAGCAGTTCGTCAGTAAGGTAACCCCGTGATAGACATCGTTCTTTTAATTGGTCGATTGTTATTCGTAGCACTGCTCTACCTGTTTCTCTTCGCCATCATGAAAACGGGTATCGGCCTCGTGAAGGGACAGCGCAAAAAAGAGAAGGCCTGGTCCGTGGCAGTCGAGAAAGGCCCGAAAGAGCTACGAGGTGCCGCGATCGATGTTCATGGTCCGATCGTGGTCGGTAGAAGCCCTGGAGCCGATATCGTCATCGGCGCAGAATATGTCTCTTCCCGCCACGCACGCTTCGTGCTCATGGGGCAGAATCTCTTCATTGAAGACATGGGGTCACTCAACGGAACCGCCGTCAACGGCATGCATATATCAGAACCAACCGCACTCAAGAACGGCGACCGCGTAATGGTCGGCGATGTGACCATAAGGGTAAGGTACGCATAAATGACCACCAACAGCAACAAAAACACAGCCGGTCAAGACATATCTTTCGGAAGCCGCACAGACATTGGCTACGTGCGCGATCACAACGAAGACAGTCTCATCATCATTCCGCCACTTTTTGCCGTAGCAGATGGCATGGGCGGTCATGAAGCAGGCGAGATCGCTTCCGAGATCACCGTGAATACGCTTGCCGAACTCGCACCCAGCCATCTCGATGCCGAAGGACTTACCGCTGCGGTTGAAGCAGCCAACTACAACGTGATGAAGGCCCCCCGCCAAGGCATCGGGCGCGACGGCATGGGCACCACGCTCACCGCTGCCATGCTCGAAGGCGAGCGCCTGCTCATCGCGCAGGTAGGCGATTCGCGCGCCTACCTTTTGCACAAAGGCCACCTACAGCAGATCACGCGTGACCACTCGCTCATGGCTGACCTCATCGAAGCTGGTCAGATTACCCCCGAAGAAGCGCGCGTACACCCGAATCGTTCGGTCATCACCCGCGCGATTGGTTCCGACATACACATGCGACCCGACATCTACGAACTCAACGTAGACGCAGGTGATCGTATACTGCTTTGCTCCGACGGTCTGAGCTCCATGATCTCGAACAACGCGATCGAATCGATCATGCGCAGGCAAAGCGATGCACAGCATTGTGCCGATGAATTGGTCACTGCCGCCCTCGAGAATGGTGGTGCTGATAACGTAACGGTCGTTGTGGCGGATGTGCCGGGGTTTAGCGAAGTGCGCGAAAAGAAGAGAGCGCATAAAAGCCGCGTTTTCTATATCGGTCTTGCCATTGCGCTCGTTGCAGTCATCTTTGCGGCAGGCTTCGGCGGCTATGCCTTCATCAGCAATTCAGCCTATCTTATAGAAGAGAATGGCAAAGTGAGCGTCTATCGCGGTACGCCGGACGATTTCATGGGCATCAAGCTCTCTACGCTCGACCACACTACCAATGTCGATGTCGATAAGCTCCAACCAGGTGTAGCAAACCGCATCAAGGAAGGTATGAGCGTCTCCAGCATCGATGAAGCGAACAGCCTTATCGCCGGGTACGAAGAAGAGATCGCACGCGGAGAAGCCGAGGCTCAGCAAGCACAAGCGGCCACGACCGCACAGCCTGCGAACAACTCAGGCAACAACGGAGGTGGACGCTAGGCCATGACCCGCCGCAATATCGAACTTGCACTCCTTTGCATAGCGGCTCCGCTCGCTATTCTGCTCTTCGCGATGATCGCCCTCAATCAGGGCGAAGAACTCGGTTGGGCAAGCATCGGCGTGCCGGTGGGTATCTTCGCCTCGTTCATCGTCTCGCATCTAGCTCTGCGCAAATTCGCACCCGCGGCCGACCCAGCGATCCTGCCGATCTGCTTCGCGCTCTCTTCGATTGGCATCGCTTTCGTAACGCGTCTCGCTCCTGACCTGGCAGTACGACAAGTCGCTTGGTTGGTATTAGGTATCATCTTCATGATAGCGGTCATTATATTCATGAAGAATATGGATAAGACTGCCAACTACAAATACACCCTCATGGTCATCGGCCTCATCCTGCTTCTTTCCCCTTTGCTTCCTGGCATTGGCAACGAGATCTACGGTAGCCGCATCTGGCTTTCGATCGGGAGCTTTTCATTCCAGCCAGGAGAGATCGCCAAGATATTCATCGTGCTCTTCTTAGCAGGATATCTCGCCCAAAACCGCGAAATGCTCTCCGTTTTCACGCACAAGGTAGGGCCGTTCAAATTCCCCGACCTCTCCACGCTGCTGCCGCTCCTTATCATGTGGCTGCTCTCTATGGCCATCGTTGTCTTTGAGAAGGATCTTGGTTCAGCGCTCATCGTCTACTTCGTGTTCCTCACTATGCTCTACGTGGCAAGCGGCAAGAAGTTCTACCTGATCGTAGGCTTGCTCACGATCGCCATAGGTGCGGTCATCCTCTTTTTCTTCTTCTCGCATGTACAGGTGCGCGTCGATACCTGGCTCGACCCCTTCGCTGACCCCACCAACACGGGCTACCAGCTCGTACAATCCATCTTCTCGATGGCAGATGGCGGTTTGTTCGGCGTAGGCATCGGCAGCGGCTTGGCTGATAACATCCCCATTGTCGAATCGGACTTCATCTTCGCAGCCATCGCTGAAGAGACGGGGCTTCTCGGCGCGGCAGGCTTGCTCTTGCTCTACCTTTGCTTCGCGATCCGCGGCCTCGTCACTGCTGCACGCGCAAAATCGGATGTGAGCTCCTTTATCGCGGTTGGTCTTACCGCCACGATCGTGCTGCAGGCATTCATCATCGTTGGCGGCGTTACGCGCCTCATCCCTCTTACCGGTCTCACACTTCCCTTCGTAAGCCAAGGTGGCTCTTCGCTACTCGCGAGCTTCATCGCTGTGGGCTTCTTGCTCAAGTGCGGCGATCAATCGACCGGAGTGGAATCGGAGATCGCATCGGGCACCGGCAACATCTCCGCTGAAGGCGTGCTTGGACGCGTATCCCTCGGCAAGCGCATCACGAACACCATGATCGCCTTCTCGGTGCTCTTCGCGCTGCTCGTCGCTAACCTCACCATGATCATGGTCGTTCAAGCAGACGAATATAAGAACATGCCCATCAATAATCACACGCTCGTGAAGGAATCGAAGACCGAGCGCGGCACCATATCCACCTACGACAACGTGGTCCTTGCGCAAAGCGTCGAACAATCCGACGGCACCTATAAGCGCGTCTATCCGGCGGGCACGCTCGCAGCGCACGTAGTGGGCTATGCTTCAGAGAAATTCGGCACCGCCGGCATCGAATCAAGCTACAACGACACACTTAAAGGACAACGCAACTATGCCTCCTGGACCGATGTGCTCAATGCCTCGACCGGCAATAGTGCCGCAGGTAACGACGTAAAGCTCACGATCAACTCCACCATCCAGAAGGCCGCGCAAGATGCGCTTGAGGGCTTCTCGGGTGCATGCGTCGTCATCGATCCGAAGACCGGGGCAGTGCTCGCGCTCGCCTCTTCGCCTACCTACAATGCTGCCGATATCGAAACGCTCTTGCAGAACAGCTCGAACTCGTCGGATTCTTCAGCGCTCTACAATCGCGCCACTCAGGCGCTTTATCCACCCGGATCGACCTTCAAGATCGTTACCCTTACCGGTGCGCTCGAGAACAACGTCGCCACCGAATCGAGCGTATTCAAGGCACCTGGCTCCATGAAGATTGGCAACGGCGACATCACCAACTTCAATGGCCGTAGCTATGGCGAGATCACACTCGCACGTGCGACCGAAGTTTCTGCCAACACGGTCTATGCTCAGCTTGGCGTGGAAATGGGCGCGGATATGCTCGTGAAGACCGCTGAGGATTTCGGCTTCGACCAAGACATCAAGTTCGATCTGCCACTCGCTAAATCACTCATGCCCAAACCCGAGGAAATGACCGAGTGGGAAACGGCATGGGCAGCCGCAGGCGAGCCGGTTGGCGAACATGAAAGCCCCGCAGGTCCGCAATCAACCGTGCTCGAAATGGCAATGGTAGGCTGCGCTATCGCGAATAATGGCGTGATCCAAAAACCTTATCTGGTCGATAGCATCTATAACGCTGAAGGAAAATGCAGCTTCACTGCTTCGCCCTCAACGCTCATGACAGCAACGAATTCCGCAACCGCAAACCGCGTAAAATCGGTGCTCGAAGGTGTTGTTGCATCGGGCACAGGCGGTGCTGCAGCAGTTTCAGGCGTTAAGATCGCAGGTAAGACGGGTACCGCGGAAACCGGCAAACCCATCGACGATAGCTGGTTCGTGGGCATCGGCCCTTCAGAAAATTCAAGAGTGGTCGTCGCGATCGTGCTCGAGGAAGGCTCGGATCTTCCGGGAGGAGCAGCATCGCGCGCTCAGGGAGTGCTCCGCACCGCCTTACAAGTGCAAGGGGTCATAAAATGACCATCTTATTAGGATATGATGGTATGCTTAAGCACAACAATAGCGCTCAAGCATGGATTCCAAAAGGAGATTAAACGTGGCTGGAAGCATGACGGGCATGACATTGAACAACCGCTATCAGCTCATCGAACGCGTTGGCATCGGTGGTATGGCAGAAGTGTATCGCGCTCACGATACCGTGCTGGACCGCGTGGTTGCCGTGAAGGTCATGCTGCCGCAATACGCAGCTGACCAAACCTTTCAAGCGCGCTTTCGCCAAGAAGCTGCATCGGCGGCAAAACTGCAGAGCCCTTATATCGTGAGCATCTATGACTGGGGTCTGGATGCCGAAAGCGATACCTACTACATCGTCATGGAGTTCCTCAAGGGGACCGATCTGAAAACCGCGATCAAAGAACGCGGTGCGATCAACCAACGAAAAGCTGCTGAGATCGGCTCACAGGTGGCGCAAGCGCTGCAAGTCGCCCATGAAGGCGGCATCATCCATCGCGATATCAAACCGCAGAACATCATGATCCAACCCGATGGCAACATCAAGGTCATGGACTTCGGCATCGCGCGCGCAGGAGATGCGGGCTTAAGCCAAACAGCCACCGTACTCGGCACCGCCCACTATATCTCCCCCGAACAGGCACAAGGCAAGGACCTCACCGGTCTTTCCGACGTATATTCACTCGGCGTCGTACTCTATGAAGCGACCACTGGTCGCCTTCCCTTCGAGGGAACTGATTCAGTAAGCGTTGCGGTCAAGCAAGTGAATGAGATGCCTGCCGCTCCACGTTCGATCAACCCCGATATTGACCCAGTGCTCGAGGCTATCATCCTGAAGGCGATGGAAAAAGATCCCGCGCAACGTTTTGCGAATGCGCAGGAGATGCGCCAGGCCTTGAATGACTATCTCGCAGGTAGACCCGTTCCCGGCCTTGGTGTTCACAATGATCGCACTCAGGTGCTTGGCGCTGGCATTCCTCCTATGGATGGCACCGCCGTTATGCCGAAACCGATTGGCACGAACACGATGGGCGCTGGTGCAACCACGAATTTCCGCTCAGGTAAACCGCAACAACCACCACAAAACGATAATAAGAAGAAGATCGTTATCGGTGTGATCGTTGTGGCCATCATCGCAGTTATCGTCGGCATTGCCGCCTTTTCTCTCGGCGGAAATGGCGAGCGCGCCACCGTGCCCAATGTCACGAACATGGCGCTCGGCAAAGCGAAGACTACACTCGAGGAGGCAGGCTTCAAGATCGGTGCCGAAACAGAAGTCTTTAGCTCAACGGTTGATTCGGGTCGCATAGTAAGCACCAACCCCCCTGGTGGCCAAGAAGCGGTCAAGGGCAGTCGCATCGATCTGAGCATTTCAAAGGGAACTGAACAAGTATCAGTACCTGATCTTAAGGGACAAACTTCTGAAGAGGCGATGCGTACGCTTTCCTCCTATGGTCTCAACGGTCAAGAAGGTGAATCAACCTTCTCTGAGAACGTAAAGGAAGGCTGCGTGGCCAGCCAGGATCAACCTGCAGGCTCATCGCTCAACAAAGGCGACACCGTTGTCTTCCATCTTTCGAAAGGTGCCGAGAATGTCTCGGTTCCCAATGTGGTAGGAGCAACGGTTTCGAATGCCGAAAACTCGCTTAAGAACGCGGGCTTCAAAGTGAACACAAGCTATCGCTACAGCAGCAATACCCCCGAAGGACGCGTTATCTCACAAGATCCTTCTGGAACCGCTCCTAAAGGCTCAACCGTCACCATTGCGATCTCCAATGGTCCGGAAGAAGCTCAGGTCCCTAATGTGGTCGGCGAATCCGAAGCAGATGCAACTTCTACCCTGAAGAACGCGGGCTTTGAAGTATCCGTGAAGCACATGGCAAGCGGTACCGTTGAAAAAGGCCTCGTCATCTCGCAAGATGTGCTCGGCAAAGCGAATAAGGGCAGTCGAGTGACCATCGTTGTTTCAACTGGTTCAGCCTAGGCCTGATTCTGCCCGAATAACTACAACGGACAGGGATGGGCCTCGATCGCAGAGGGCTTCATGCTAGAATGATTGAACCGTTATTCGCACGCCCCCGTAGCTCAGCGGATAGAGCGTCGGTTTCCTAAACCGTGCGTCGGAGGTTCAAGTCCTCTCGGGGGCGCCACAGTAACTTAAAGAATACGGCGGATGTCGTATTCTTTTTTATGTGTAGACAGATCTCAGGAGGAACTCAATGGCCGGAACGCCAACGAACACAACTGCAAACACGAACAAATGGAGCACACGCCAGCTCGTTACCATGGCGCTCATGACCGCCATTGGCGTACTGCTCTCATTCATCGAGTTCCCTCTGCTTCCTGGCGTAACCTGGCTCAAGTTCGATGCCTCGAACATGCCTGCCATGGTGGCTGGCTTCGCCTATGGTCCTGGTGGCGGTGTTGCGGTCGGTATCCTCACCGCTATCCTCCACGGCCTGCTCATGGCAGACTTCAGTGGTGCGGTCATGAACATCATCGTAGTGCTCTTCTACGTTTTGCCTGCCGCGCTCATCTACAAACGCATGCATACGTTCGCTGGCGCTATCATCGCGCTGGTCGTTGGCACGTTGCTGGCAGTTGTCGGCGCGGTGCTCGGCAATCTGGTCATCACGCCCGCATGGCTCGGCGTACCGCTCGATGCCGTGATCGCGATGATCGTGCCGATCCTCATTCCGTTCAACCTCTTGAAGGGCGCGCTCAATTCCGTCCTCACGCTCATCATCTACAAGTCGATCTCGAACCTGATTACGCCGAAGAAGGATCAGAAGAAAGGTCGCGCCTAGATGATCTCCTTCGAAGACGTCTCCTTCACCTACACGAACGAAAGCTATGTGCTCGAGGATCTTTCGGTAGAGATCCCGCAGGGCCAATTCGTGTGCGTGCTTGGTGCCAATGGCTCGGGCAAATCCACGTTTTCGAAATTGATCAACGCATTGCTACTGCCTGATAAAGGCAAGGTGAAGGTTGATGGGCTCATCACGTCCGATGCCCAAAATACATTCTCGATTCGCTCGAAGGCAGGCTCGGTATTCCAGAACCCCGATGATCAGATCGTAGCGAGCCTGGTCGAAAACGATGTGGCATTCGGCCCTGAGAACCTTGGCATCCCCAATCCAGAATTGCGCGAGCGCGTTGAAGCGGCACTTGCACAAGTTGGCTTGACCGGCTTCGAGAAGCGCGAGACCAACGCGCTTTCCGGCGGCCAAAAGCAACGTGTTGCGATCGCGGGCATCTTGGCCATGGAACCGCAGATCCTCATCTTCGATGAAGCCTCGGCCATGCTCGATCCGCGCGGCAGACGCGGGCTCATGCGCGTTTGCAAAGAGCTGCACGCACAAGGCATGACCATCATCATGATCACCCACTACATGGAAGAGGCCGCCGAAGCCGATCGCGTGCTCGTGCTGCGCGAAGGCAAGATCATGCTCGATGGCACACCCGAAGAGGTGCTCACACAAGATACCGAGCTGCGCAAGCTCAACCTCGACATCCCCTTTGCAACGCAACTCTCCCGTCTTTTGCAAGACAAAGGCATCGATATTCCCACCTTTGTCGATCGCGAACCTCTGAAGGAGGCGATATGGCTCTTGTATTCGAACACGTCAGCTACACCTACACGCCTCTAACGAAACGCCAGATCAAAGAAGGTCAAGAACCCCTTTGGGCATTGAACGATATATCCTTCGAAATCGCCGATGGTGAATTCTTGGCGATCGCTGGTCACACTGGATCAGGGAAATCCACGCTTGTGCTGCACCTAAACGGCGTGATCAACCCCACGCACGGTAAGGTGCTCTGGGACGGACAAGATCTTGCCGACAAGAAGACCGCTAACGAAGCCCGTGGCGACATCGGCGTTGTCTTCCAGTATCCCGAAAACCAGCTCTTCGCAGCAACCGTCTATGAAGACGTGGCGTTTGGTCCTCGCAATCTGGGTCTCGATGCAACAGAGGTCGAGCAGCGCGTGAAGGACGCGATCGAGCTAGTCGAACTTGACTATGAAACCTTCAAGGATCGTTCTCCCTTCGAGCTCTCCGGTGGTCAACAGCGTCGTGTCGCTTTTGCAGGCGTGCTCGCCATGCGTCCGACCACCCTCGTGCTCGACGAACCGGTGGCTGGCCTCGACCCTGCTTCACGCAATGAGTTTCTTGGCTTCATCGATCGCCTGCATAAACGCGGCATCACGCTCGTGATGGTATCCCACAACATGAACGATATCGCGCGCTTGGCCGACCGCATGCTCGTACTCGATCGAGGCGAGATCGCATTTTTGGGCACGCCTGAAGAGGTGTTCTCTCATCCTGTCGAGCTACGCGAGATTGGTCTTGGTGTCCCGCACGCTCAGCGCATGGCGAACGAACTGCGCGAGCTTGGCGTACCGCTCGAAGAAGGGCTCTACTCCCCCGAAACGCTAGCCGAGCATCTTGTCGCTCTCTTGGAAAGCAGGTAAGCCGTGAACCTGCAGACCATCTTCGGACGATACATCTCGCGCGATTCGGTCGTGCATCGCATGGATCCCCGTGCAAAGCTCCTGCTTTCGATCCTGTTCATGGTGGTCGTGTTTGCAGCGCAAAGCTACGTTGCGTTGGCAGTGGCCGCAGTATTCACCTTCGGCATGTTCTTCTTCGCGAAAATCTCAATCAAACAGGCCTTTGTGAGCATCGCGCCTCTCGCTATTCTGGTGGTATTCACCGGTCTGCTGAACATCTTCTTCGTGCAAGGCGGTCAGATCTATTTTCAATTCGGCATCATCTGCATAAGTGAACAAGGATTGAATCAATGCTTGTTCATTGTGATCCGCCTTACGCTCCTCTTGCTCGGCATGAGCCTGCTCACACTTTCAACCACCACACTCAATATCACCGACGGCTTTGAGGAGCTGCTGAAGCCTTTCAAACGTTTTGGCGTTCCTGCCCATGAACTTGCCACCATGATGGGTATCGCGCTGCGCTTCTTGCCGCAGTTCGCTACTGAACTTCAGACCATCTATCGCGCGCAGGTATCACGTGGCGCAAACTTCAAAACGAACGCACGTGGCACCTTCTCGATGATGGTGGCGCTCATCGTGCCTCTCTTCACAAGCGCATTTCGCCATGCAGAAACGCTCTCGCTCGGCATGGATGCTCGCTGCTACCATGGTGGCACCAACCGTACCTCACTCCATGAGCTTCGGTTTCAGAAATGCGATCTGGGTGGTCTTCTCTATTTAATATGCGGGCTTGCCTGCGTTATTCTAGTTAATATCGTCATGGGATATTTCGGACTGTAAGGAGCAACACATGGATGAAGTGATCGACTATTTAACCAACATTCCAGCCTGGTTCTTTGCAACCTGCGAAGGCGACCAGCCGCGTGTTCGCCCGTTCAGCTTCGCAGCTGAAGACGGCGGCAAGCTGTGGTTCTGCACTGCTACCAATAAAGATGTCTATGTTCAGCTGGAAGCGAACCCTAAATTCGAAGCATCGGGTTGGCATCCTGGACAGCCTTGGATCGTAGTAACGGGCGAAGCTGATTTGGAAGATACCGTGAGCGAAGCAACGCGCATCGCAGGCTATGAGCACATGACCGGCCTCGGCGAAACCTACGAGGGCCCCAACGATCCCCGCCTCACGTTCTTCTCTGTGAAGAACGGCATCGCGAAGATCGCTGACATCGATGGATCGGAACGTATCATCGAACTCTGATCCGCTCTCGAACAAACAATAACTGCTGAAGCAACTTGAAGGGCACTCTTTCCAAAGGGTGCCCTTCTTTGTCTCCCAAAACTGTCCAAGATGAAAGCGTAGTGAGTAATGCTAGAATGGATTCGCAGGTCAGAGGTTGCCATTTGCTACCAAAAACGCACGAAGACTTCGGAGGCAATCCGAAAGAAAACAACTGTTGACCTGGGACAACGCAAGAATAAAGTGGCGGAGAGCTGGGGATTCGAACCCCAGATACCCTTTTGGGGTATACTCGCTTAGCAGGCGAGCACCTTCGGCCTCTCGGTCAGCTCTCCACTTTTGCAGACAAGTTGAAATGATACCGCCAGAGCGGTGAACTTGCAAGGAGGACACCGGTGCAAAACCGTTCATACCTTCAAAGAAACCATCTTTTGCACATTGTGCTTGTTCTGGCATTTTGTCTTAGCGTTGGCTTCTGCCTCACCAGTAGCCCTACCGCTGCGTTTGCGAAATCCTACACGATGCCCGAAGTGCAGATCGAAGCGAGTGCCGATAGCGCAGGCGACCTTTCCGTGAGCGAAGACCGCACGTTCGATTTTGATGGCAGCTTCACGGCAGTTTGGTGGAACTTCAACAATCTTCCCAGCGGAGCAGGAATCGAGATCGAAAGCGTCAAGGTGACCGCAGGTGGAAAGACGACCACGCTCCCCTCTGTTCCTTTCCAAACAAGTTGGCGAAGTGCTGGCGGGCCCAGCAAGGCGGCTTATTCATTTGACGGCGCCGAAGATGCCGTTTATGTGTTCTACAACTTCGACGATGAAGAAGCCACGGTCACCCTCAACTATCGTGTTCTGAATGCGGTTCAGATCTATAACGACACCGCCGAACTCTACTGGCAGTTCGTCGGCAAAGGCTGGGCAGAAGACTCCGACAACATCTCGCTTACCCTGAACATGCCCGTACCTGCAGGCGAGAAGATCGTGAAGGGCGAAACGATCTCTGCCTGGGGACATGGTCCGCTCGATGCAACGGTCGCGATCGACGACACTACTGGTCAGATCACCTGCGACGTTCCTCATCTGAGCGCCGGCAGTTATGCTGAAATCCGTGTTGCCTGCGATCCAGGATGGTTCAGCGGCGTCACCCAAAAAGACCCGAATGCGCACTTTGACATAGCGCGCCTTGATGCCATCAAAAGCGAAGAACAATCCTTTGCTGACCAGGCGAACCAACAACGCATCACCATGCTCGTCTCGCTCATCGCGATCGTGGTTGTCTGCCTTGCAATTTGCATCTGGGCGCTCTGGTCGTTCAATCGCTATGGCAAGGAGCTCAAACCTACCTTCACCGAAAAATACTGGCGCGATGTTCCTGTTAAAGGCGAACATCCCGCTGTTGTTGGCCGCATCATGCGCTTCGACAAGCCTGAAAACAGCGATCTTACCGTCACGCTGCTCAACCTGGTGAACCTCGGTGCAGTGCTCATCAATAAAGCGAGCTACGAGAAGGATGGCTTGCTCGGTAGCAAAACAGTGGAGGATTACTATCTCTCACGGGCACCTGGCTATGAGTCGAAGATCACCAAGGAGATCGATCGCCTCGCCTTCAACTTCCTCTTCGACACGATCGGCGAAGGTGCAGAGTCGGTATGGCTCTCATCCATCAATGAATACGCGAAGAAGAACCCCTCCACCTTCAGCGACAAGCTTGCCGATTGGCAGGGCGAAGTGACCGCGCGTACGATCAACGGACAGTACTTCGAGCCCTATTCTAAGGCGAAGCGCGCCACCATGACCGCCGTTGGCATCGCAGCATTCGTGATCATCATGCTCATCTCGATGTTCTTCGATAACTTCCTCATGGTAATTCCTGGCGTTATCACGATGGTCTTCTTGCTCATCATCAGCCGTTTCATGGAACGCCGCACCCAAAAAGGTGCCGACGCTTATGCCAAGTGCGAGGCGCTCAAGCGTTGGCTGAAGGATTTCTCACGCCTGAAGGAACGCCCTGTCCTCGACATTAAGGTATGGGGTGAATTCCTCGTTTACGCGTACCTCTTCGGCGTCGCTGATGAAGTGATCGACGAACTGCGTGACAGCGTGCCTGAGCTATTCACGGAAGATGCCACGCTTGCCGCTTCGAGCTACTATGTGCCCTGGTGGTACATCTACTCGACCCACTCGATGACGAATGGCATGCCAAGCTTCGCCAACAGCTTCGCAAGCTCGATCAACCAATCGGTTGCAGCGGTTCAATCGGCTGCATCGGGCAACTTCTCAAGCGGCGGTGGCTTCGGCGGCGGATTCTCCGGTGGTGGAGGCGGCGGCTTCGGCGGCGGTGGCGGTGCCCGATGACAAACTACCCGGTCGTTCGGCATCTTTCAGCATACAGCCTGCAAGTTCGGATCTCGCGGCCACCACTGTTTACCCGCTGTTTATCGTTTGAACCTATCTGCGTGCTATAGTTGATACGAACGAACACAACAGCAGTCTACGAAGAAAAGGAATCGCAATGGATCAGACAAGCTGCATCACCCTTATCGGAATGCCTGGCGCAGGAAAATCGACGCTCGGTGTCGTGCTCGCGAAGATCATGAACTACAACTTCATCGATGCCGACTTGCTCATCCAGAACCAGAGCGATAAGACCCTGCAGAAGATCATCGATGCTCTTGGCCCTGAAGGTTTCATCGAGGTTGAAAACGAGGTCTTAAGCACCCTTGAAGCGCAGCGAAGCGTTATTGCCACGGGTGGTTCGGCAGTCTATTCCGATGGTGCCATGACCCATCTTGCTACCCTTGGCCCTGTGGTCTACCTGCGTGTTTCTTACGATGAATTGAAGAATCGTTTGGGCGGCCTGCATGAACGCGGTGTTGTCATGAAAAGCGGCACGGGCTCGCTGTTCGATCTCTACGAAGAACGTACGCCGCTGTACGAGAAATATGCCGACATCGTGCTTGATATCGATGGACTCTCCGTACGCGACGCAGCCCACAAGCTTACGGATATGCTTTCTTTGGTTTAACGCAAATGCCGCCTATTCTGTATAGACTTAGTCTAAAATTTCATATATGACTAAATTCTAATGATTGAGGTGGCTAAAGCTATGCAGCACTCCGGACGCATCAGCGGAGCAACGAAACTGATCGGGCTGATCGGGAGCCCCGTACAAAATTCAGGTTCCCCCAAGATTCACAACGCTGTGTTCGAACATCTTGGGCTTGACTATGCCTATATTGCCTTTGATGTAGACAACGATCGTCTGGAGGACACCGTGCGCGGCATGGCCGCCATGGGCTTTCTCGGCTATAACGTGACCACACCCTGCAAGACCTTCGTTCTGCCCTTTCTCGACGAAGTCTCTGAAGCTGCCGAGATCATGGGCGCGGTGAACACCGTCGTCATCCAGGACGGACGCTCCCTTGGCGACAACGCCGATGGCGCTGCATTCATGCGCAATCTAGTGCTCAATGGCGTGGACATCCGCGGAAAGAAGATCACGGTCATGGGAGCAGGCGGAGCAGGATCTGCGCTCGTTACCCAAGCAGCGCTCGATGGCGTAGCCGAGATTGATCTCTTCAATAGGAAAGATGAATTCTTCACTGGTGCCGAGGAGCTGATCGAGCGTCTCAAGGACCACTCCCCCTGCAAGGTGGTACTCTACGATTTGGAAGACGAAGAGCAATTGCGCACTTCTATCGACGATTCCATGCTGCTCGTCAATGCAACCAGCGTAGGTACGCCTGAAGTTCCTGGCTGTTTGGTGTCCCAAGACATGCTCCACAAAGACTTGATCATGGCAGACGTGGTATACGTGCCGCGTGACACCCAATTCGTAGAACTAGGGCATGCCAACGGAAACAAGGTCATCGATGGATCGGGCATGTTCATGCAACAAGCCGCTATCGGCGAACGCCTATGGATCGGACGTGAAATGCCCCTTGATTATGTGAAGGACACGTTCTTCCCCACCACGCAAAACCCGTTGATCGACCTGTTGAAATCATAGAGAAGCCCTGGGCACCGCATCGCTCCTCGCAAATAAGAAAGGTCACACGAAAAATACGTGTGACCTGCGAAAACAGTGGCGGAGGAAGTAGGATTCGAACCCACGGTACCTCTCGGTACAACGGTTTTCAAGACCGCCGCTTTCAACCGCTCAGCCATTCCTCCGTATGCAAAACTGCGACCACTAGGATAGCACATAATAATGGAAATATCCCAAACTAACGACCAAGACTACATGCGCCTCGCACTCGCTGAAGCTCGTCTTGCTGAAGAAGCAGGTGAAGTACCGATCGGGGCGGTCGTGGTATGCAACGGCGAAGTGATCGCCCGCGCCCACAACACGCGCGAGACCGATCGCAATCCTGCAGGGCACGCAGAGTTCAGCGCTTTGCTTACTGCCGCAAAAGCACTCGATGCCTGGCGCCTCTCCGACTGCACGGTCTATGTAACGCTCGAGCCGTGCATCATGTGCGCAGGGCTCATGCATCAAGCGCGTATTGCACGCTGCGTCTATGGTGCTGCCGACCCGAAGGCCGGCGCGCTCGGCAGTCTCTACGAGATACATCGCGACACGCGTCTTAATCACACGTTCGCCGTTGAAGCTGGCGTACTTGAAGATGAATGCGCTAGCATACTTAAAGCGTTCTTTGCTGCCAAGCGAGCACAGAACAAGCAGAAGAAGAAAGAAATTTGCTCATGAATTACGTAAAGCTCATCGCTCCTGCAAAGATCAACCTGGTGCTTGCCGTCGGCGAAAAACTGCCTGACGGCTACCATGAAGCGCACACGATCTTGCAGGCGCTCGCTCTTCACGACACACTTGAGATCCGCTCGTTTCCTGCCGAGCCTGGCGCAGGCCTGAGCATCACGCTCAAGTGCGAGAGCAGCAATATGATCGATCAGCTCACGATCGATCAAGAGGATAATATCGTCTACAAAGCTGCTACAGAACTTGCTAGAGCGCTCGACCGCGCAGTAGACGAGGAGATCCACATCTACTTGGCGAAGCAAATCCCCTTCGAGGCTGGTTTGGGCGGTGGGTCTTCCGATGCCGCAGCAACGCTTAAAGGTCTTTCCGCGCTTTGGGGCGTTGACCCACTCGACCCGGCAGTGATCGAAGTTGCCGCGAAACTTGGTGCCGATGTGCCCTTTTTCCTCTATGGCGGCTGCGCCTACTTTGATGGCAAAGGCGACCATTTTGTGCATGCACTCGAACCGCGCAAGGGTTTCCTGGCACTCATCCGTCCTGAAGGCAGCGGCGTTTCATCGAAGGAAGCCTACGAGCGCTTCGACGAAGCACCAGAATACCCTGCCCCCGGAGTCATCCAGGAAGTTGCTGGTTGCATGCAAGCGAGCGAGGTTACCCCTTGGAACAACCTCACCTCCGCATCGCTTTGCTTGAAGCCAGAGCTGCAAGAAGTCTTCGATCTCATCGAAGGATCGGCTAAGGCGAACGCACAGGTGCTCTGTGGAAGCGGGTCGGCCGTGGCAGCATTGTGCAACTCATACGAAGATGCTTGTGCGCTCTCAACCGAAGCACGCAAGCACGGATTCTACAGTCGCGTTACATCTTTCGCTTCAGTGGGTGCTGAAGTGTTAAAACAGTACTAGCAAGCGTGTTCTGAATAGAACCTACCAAAAGGAGTTCTCATGATCGCTTTGATCGTTGTGCTTATTATCATCATCGCCATTTTGGCGATCGCCGTAATTGTTCTCTACAACAACCTCGTACAGTTACGCAACCGTGTCGACAATGCCTGGTCACAGATCGATGTGCAGCTGCAACGCCGCTTAGACTTGATCCCCAATCTTGTCGAAACCGTGAAGGGATACGCTTCGCATGAGCGCGGCACCTTCGAAGCAGTAACGCAAGCACGCAATGCGGTTATGACAGCTCCCACGCCTGAAGCGAAGATGGAAGCAGACAACGTGCTCACTGGCACGCTGAAGAGCCTTTTCGCGGTTGCGGAGGCCTACCCCGACCTGAAGGCGAACACCAACTTCCAGCAACTCCAAGCTGAACTCACCAACACCGAAGACAAGATCAGCTACATGCGTCAGAGCTACAACGATACGGTGCTCAATTACAACAACGCCATCCAAACCTTCCCGGGCAATATCATTGCGGGCATGTTCCACTTCACGAAGCGCGACGGCTTCGATGCGAATGCAGCAGCCGCAGGCGCTCCCGTGGTGTCATTCGGACAAGGCAATGCCGAAGGAACCCCCTCGGTGAACTTCTCAACTGCACCCACAGATCCTCCGCAAGCCCCCAGCCTCGATTCCAAGGAATAAGGTTATAGCAGTTCGGAGGCTTCGAGCCACTCTTCTTCGAGATCACCTAAATCCTTTTGGAGTTGAGCGATGCGCTCCTGAATCTCACCGAGGGCAACGTAATCGCTCGGATCTGCTTGCGCTTGTTCGTCTTGAGCTCGAGCGATCTTCCCTTCAAGGGTTTGCATGCGGCGTTCGAGTGAGTTCACCCGCTTGCGCACTTCGCGCAACTCCCCACCACTCAGCTTCGGGACCGCGCTCACCTGAGCGCTTTCTGCCTGAACCTCTCCCTCAACCGTAGGGGTGGCATCTTCGCTCACCCCGAAACGCTTACGTCCTCGCTTGGCGCGCGCCGCTTCTAACTGTTCGAGGTATTCCTCTGCCCCGCGCGGCACATGCCGCAACGTCCCATCGATCAGGGCAAATTGATGATCCGTCACGCGCTCCATCATGTAGCGATCGTGCGTCACCATGATCAAAGTGCCAGGCCAGGAATCGAGCAGATTCTCCATAGCAACGAGCATATCGATGTCCATGTCATTGCTCGGCTCGTCGAGGATAAGAACGTTGGGCGCATCGAGCAAGATGAGCATGAGCTGCATCCTACGCTTCTGTCCACCCGAAAGGGCTTTCACCTGGGTGTTGAGATACGCCTTCTCGAATCCTAACTGCTCGAGCAGCGCCGCAGGAGAAACGATCTTCCCGTCGATCTCATAATGTGATTGATAGCGCGTGAGCACTTCGCGCACGAGCGAATCACCCAATTCTTCAAGCTCGCTCAAAGCCTGGCTCAAAAAGGCGATCTTAACGGTCTTCCCCACTTCGATCTTTCCTCGCGAAGGCTTGAGGTGTTGCTGCAGAACCTCGAGCAAGGTCGACTTGCCAGCGCCGTTTTCGCCAAGTACGCCATAGCGATCCCCCGGCCCGATAAGCCAGGTTATATCACGTAATACCGGCTCAGCCTTCCCGTCAAAGCCAAACGTCACATCCGTGAGCTCGATGCATTTTTTCCCCAAACGCGAAATGGCAGCACGTTTCAGTTCAACGCTGTTACGAATAGGAGGCTCCTGCGCGATAAGCTCGCGCGCGGCTTCGACATGAAACTTCGGTTTGGTCGAACGCGCCCGCGCTCCACGCGAAAGCCAGGCGAGCTCACGACGCGCCAAATTACGTCGCTTGCGTTCGGTCTGCTCGATGATCCGATCACGCTCAACACGCTGCTGCACGTACGCCGAATAGCCACCCTCGAAGCCTTCAACAACGCCATCATGCACTTCCCACATTGAAGTACACACCTCATCTAGAAACCAGCGATCATGCGTGACCACCACAAGCGCCCCTTGCTTCTTCGAAAAGCGCTGGCGCAAATGCTCGGCAAGCCAGTGAATGCCTTCGATGTCGAGGTGGTTGGTAGGCTCATCAAGTAAGACGATATCCACATCAGCAATGAGCACGCGGGCAAGATCGACACGCCTGCGCTGACCACCCGAAAGCGCACCAATACGTGCGTTCGGATCAAGATCACCTACCAAGTTATCGAGGATTTCGCGCACACGAGCATCGGATGCCCACACATATTCGGGCGTGTCACCCAAGATGCTTGCCAGCACCGTTGCATTATCGTCAAGAACATCTTTTTGAGCAAGCGTAGCAACACGCACGCCACGCGTGCGCAGAACACGCCCTTCATCAGGCTCGATCGTGCCATCAAAGAGCCGTAACAACGACGATTTCCCGTCACCGTTCTTGCCAACCACACCGATCGCAGCGCCATCATCGATGCCTAGCGAAAGAGATGAGAAGATCGTTTTTGTGGGGTATTCAAGATGAACGTTCTCGCAACCTAAAAGAAATGCCATAGTGCTCCTTGCGTTTTACTACAACCATCATAAAACATCCGAATATAAAAAGGCTGCCCCCGAAGAGGCAGCCGATCAAACAATCCGCGTCTTGCGATCTATTTTATAACAAGAATCGGAATGGTAGATTCGCGCAGCACCGCATAGCTGACCGAGCCGATAACACCACGAATCGCGCCAAGACCACGTGAGCCCATCACGATAAGATCGGCTTCGATCTCCTTTGCAAACTCGATGATATCGTCTGCTGGCGTATAGCCAGGAATGACATCGATCGTGACTTGATCTTCAACGCCCTCGATCGCAACGCCTAAACCTGCTTTCACCTTTTCAGACTCTTCAGCGATCGTACGGTTGTAAAGATCCATAACGTCCTCAACGGAAAGCAGATACTGCTCAGGATCGAATGAAGAGTTATTGAAGCTTGCAGGAAGTTGTGCATTGGGATGCGTGGTAACGAACACTACATGGATGCGAACCTCAGGATCGGCAAGTGCGAAATCGCGCGCTTTCATGACCGCATCGACTGCATGATCTGATCCATCATAGGCAACGACTATATTATTGAACACCATCTTGGCTACCCTTTTCTTTCTCTAGAACCCACTGACAGGCCAGCTGGTTCAAACCCCTACCCTAAGCCCGTTTCATCATGTGAAGTAGGCATGAATCAAGTCTAACATTCTTCAATGGAATTGCTCGATATTTAGCAATTCTGCAACTTTGCCGCTACTTTTTCCGCAGAAGAATATTTTGTGCGCTTATGCGTTTGTTACAAAAACATGTTCACGTGTTTCTGCTAGTATTATTCTATGAACTGGGCAAACGAATCGAGGAAGTGCCATGCGTCCTAAAAACAAGACCATTTCAGCCCAAGATACTCACGCACAAGTTTCGCGTGAAAAACTGCTCGATGCTGCGATCTCACTCGTCAATGAATCGGGCATGAGCTCGCTCACGATTCGCAACATTTGCGACAAAGCGGGCATTTCTACGGGCAGCTTCTACAATCTCTTCGAAGGCAAGGACGATCTTGTTTCCTACTACCTTCGTGATGTATTCATCGCCTACAAGCAGAAAGCGGAAGAAGAGGCCTCAGGGCGTACTGCGCTTGAGAAGATCATCCTCATCTATCGCTTCTATATCGATTGCATCCTTGAAACGGGACTCGAATTCGTCACTGGCCTCTATTCAGCCATGACCAACCCTGTGTTCAACTTCCTTGAACGCGATGCCGATGAGGAAGTAGTGCTCGATCGTTGCCGCCAGTATCTCGAAGAAGGCATTGAAGCCGGCGAAGTAAAAGCCGATATCAACATGAATGAAGCCCTCATGCGTATCGCGATCATCATCACGGGCAACATCTACTATTGGTGCGTTTTCGACGGACGAGTCGATCTTGCCTACCAAGCCGATTCGATGCTGCAAAACTATCTGTGCACCCTCTCTACCGATCCCAACTGCACCTTCGATGTCCCTACTATCCCCCACGACACGAACGCCCTCATCTAAGGTGACGAACGACCGGGTAGTTTGTCATCCGGCATCTTTCAGTTACTGCTGCCCTCAGGCGTAAGCCCCTTGTGGTAACGACGCGGAGAACCTCATGGCTTGCATCGGACATGCTCGATCAGCGGAGAGGGTGAGGCAACGAGGTGACTCTTTGCCGACTAAATT
>OGYY01000028.1_pt1 | contig 134164 bp, 129 predicted proteins | sample 1576671 | NCBI WGS metagenome assembly OGYY01 (sample SAMEA3541593, study PRJEB24748) | human gut metagenome | biome: human gut; feature: human-associated habitat; material: faeces | place: China | collected 2012 | reverse complement strand
CGAATGACCGCGATTTCGCTGAACCGCCGGATGGTTCCCGCGTCGGGCGCGCGCTCACCGGAGAGCACCCGCAGCAGCGTGGTCTTGCCCGCGCCGTTTTCGCCGATGAGGCCGATCCGGTCGCCGTCGTAGATCTTCAGTTCCTTGATTTCAAGAATGGTTCGCGGGCCGAAGCTCAGCTCCACGCCGCCCGCCTCCAGCAGAATTTTGGGCATAAAAAACACTCCTTCCGCCGCGGAGGAGCGCAAAAAGAGCACAGTTCAGACGTGCGGCAACTTCACGCAACCTCCAAACGGCATCACAAACTCACCGTTCCAGCGAACGGTCATTGCAAAAGCCGAATTTCAGTCGCGAATAATCATTAAGTCGCCTAGACCTGCCTTTCCCAGATTAGTTTTATTATAACAATCCATTCTCCATCTGTCAATCCCTAAAATATGGAGGGCTGCAAAAGAGGGCGCATACCTAAAAGTATGCAACCGATTTTGCAGCCCGTGTTGACGAAGCAAGCAGAAATTTCCACTTCGTCAGAAGTGGTTCAGGAAATTTCTGCGGTTGCGGGATTTGTCAGTGGTCTGGAGGGCGGATTCCATCGGATTCCGCCCTCCATTCGTCATTCGCAGTCGCCGCAGAGGGGCGCGCGGCCCACGCAGACATTGTCCCGGGTTCGATCGCGCAGCGCCTCCACGGGATTGGGCGCGGTCTCAAAGCGGTAATCCTGTCCGCGCGCGCGGATATACTCCTGAATGAACGTGTGGCTGACCACATTCTCCAGCGGCTCGTTCACCTGATGCTGATAGTCCGCGAAGGTATCCAGCGAGGCCAGCTGCCGAACGTCGGCGTAATCCTCGCGCACGGCGGTGTTGTGCGCCGTTCCGCCCAGCACGCCGCGCACGTATTCGACGTTGCTCTCCAGCCGCAGCGGCTCGGGCAAAGTACACAAAAAATCTTCGTTTTCAAACAAGTTTGAACTCGCATTTTTGTGACTTTGTGCATGGCTGAACTGTTACACATATCTGATCTCGCCCTCCACTTTGCCTTCCTCATCCATCTCCAGAACGATATAACTTGGAAGTCGGTTCTCCTGGCGTGGATAGGTCAGACTCCCAGGATTCATAATAATCATGTCCTCTTCGAATTTCAGACATGGCTTATGTGTATGCCCGAAGATCACAATATCCGCTCCCCTGGCTCTTGCTTCTCTCTTCAGGTGATCGAGTGTCATAGAGACAAAGTAATGGTGCCCGTGGGTCATAAAGATCTTATGCGGCCCCATCTTAATTTCCACCTCAGGCGGAAGTTGGCCGAAAAAATCGTTGTTACCTGCCACCACGTAGGCCGGACAGCCGCTTCCGTACTCAATTTCCCACTCTCGTCCTTCAACATCTCCTGCGTGAAAAAGAACGTCAAACGGTTTCTCTTTTTCCAAGACAAGATCAAAATTGACATGCATTTTATGGGTATCGCTTACTACAAGAATTTTCTGTTTCTTCATAGGCTACCTCTCCTCGATCCGTTTCCTCATTTGCTGTAATCCTCTGCCCCTGTGGCTGATCTCATTTTTCTTTTCCGGCGGTAGCTCTGCTGTAGTACAGCCATACTCCGGAAGATAGAAAATCGGATCGTATCCGAATCCATGCTCTCCCTTTATCTCATAAGCCACTCTGCCTTCGATCACGCCAAGGGTCACTTCCTCTCCTCCGTCTGGAAAGACTGCGGCAATAGCACAGACAAATCTGGCTGTACGCTTCTCATCCGGTACTCCATCCATCCTTCTCAGAATTTCATTGTTCTTGATATCATAAGAAGTATCCTCTCCCATATATCTTGCGGAATAAATTCCGGGTTCCTTGTTCAGATAATCGATCTCCAGCCCCGAATCATCTGCCATTACGACATCATCCGGCAAAAGTGCATGGACAGCCCGCGCTTTAATCAGTGAATTCTCCTCAAATGTCTTCCCATTCTCTACGATCTCCGGGTTGACACCTGCCTCTTTCATGGAAAGAATCTCCATCCCAAGATCTTTCAGAATCTCCCGGATCTCTGCCATTTTATCTGTATTGCCTGTAGCAAAAATAATTCTACTCATCTTTTCCCTTCTTTCTCGGAGGCTTCGGCCCCATAAATTGATAGAAATACGTTTTAATCATGCCGTTATAAATCTTACGGTTCTTATCCGCCTTTCTTCCAAACCATTTCTCGGCATCCTCATAGCTCGTGATCATGTAAGCTGACCAGTCCTTCAATCCACGAAAACTATCGCCAAAATCTCGGTAAATCTCCGGCAATGCCTCCTTCTCCTCCAGTCGCTCGCCGTATGGTGGATTGGTGATGATAAAACCGTAAGGCCTCGGATGCCTCAGCTCCTTAACCGGACGTCTTTGGAAATGGATCAAATGATCCACTCCTGCTTGAACCGCATTTTTCCTTGCTATCCGGATGACATCCTCGTCAATATCATATCCCTGGATATCCGTTGTAATATTGTTTCGTATTCGATCTTGAGCCTCGGTCACCGCTTCGTACCAGGTCTTTCTCGGGATCAGATTGTCCCAATTCTCAGCGATAAACTCGCGGTTCATACCCGGAGCCATATCCGCCGCCATCATGGCCGCCTCGATCACAAACGTCCCACTCCCACAGAACGGATCCACTAAAATCCGGTCACGCCGCCATGGTGTCAGGAGAACCAGAGCCGCCGCCAATGTTTCAGAGATTGGAGCCTTCCCGCTTTGAGGGCGGTATCCCCTCTTGTGCAGGGACTCGCCAGTGGTGTCAATCCCTACAGTAACGACGTCTTTTTTAATAAATACGCGAACCGGATACTCTGCCCCTTCCTCGGGAAACCACTTCTGATGATAATGCTCCTTCATCCGCTCCACCATCGCCTTTTTCATTATTGACTGTATATCAGATGGACTAAAGAGCTTACTCTTCACAGACGCCGCCTTGGTGACCCAGAACTTTCCGTTCTTTGGTATGTAGCGCTCCCACGAAATCTGCTTCGTCCTCTGAAAGAGCTCCTCAAAGGTCCGAGCCTCAAATTCTCCCACCTTTAAAAGTATCCTCTCTGCGGAACGTAAGAACAGGTTTGCTCTACATAGCGCCAGCTCATCCCCATAAAATGAAACTCTGCCGTCCTCCACCTGTGCAATGTCGTATCCCAGATCCTGGATTTCTCTTTTGAGTACCGCCTCCAGGCCAAAGTGGCACGGTACAACGTATTCTATCTGCATTTCGTATCTCCATTCCCGATTTTGTTCTTCCTATATCTTACGTGCTGACCGCCCTCTTGTCAATAAAGTCTTTGGCTCTAGGTCTTTTGTCTCTTCTGTTTTACATCTTCATATCCTTCTTTTTATTTTTTATAGCCAAAAACCTCCCCGCTTTCTTAGTTTGGAAAGCGAGGAGGTCCTTGTCAGTGACCATATTCCTTAGTAGTTGCCGTTGTTGTAATCGCTATAGTCCTTGGTATGGCAGTCGGATGTCTTGTTCATGTTCTTGTTCTTCGTAGTGTTCTTCGCGCGCTCTGCATTTTTGCTGTTCTGCTGCTCATTTGCGTAAGAAGAATTGTAAGAGCTGTTTTTGTTCGTATTATTTGTGTTGTTATAATTTTTTGCCATTTCCATGTCCTCCTTTTGAATTATGGTACGCTGTTAGTATGCTCTTATCGGGCCGATTTATACGCCATTCTTTTTCCAAAAAGTGGTCTTCCAAAAATAAGATTTTCTTCCAAAATTTAAGCATTTTTTAACATTTTACTTGCTTTTTTGGTTATCATATATTATACTAATTTTTGTAGAAAGCAGGCTTTCTACACCCCTTATTAATTATTTATACTCCCCTCAAAAGACCGATGGCTCCCCCATCGGTCTTTTACTTATACACGTTCCAGCATCATAGGTGGCTGCCAGAATTTTAGCCGCCTTTGGACTTTGTCTCGTCGCCGGTACGAAAAGAGGAGGTGCTGCCTTCATCAGGACAACACCTCCTTCCTTTAACGTCCACTCATCATACGCAGGATCAGCACCAGTATCAAAAGCGGCAGCGCAAACGGCAGTACCGCAGCGATCAGTCCAGTAATTACAGCTACAATGATAAAGAGGACAATCACAATGCCCGCAAAAAACAAAATCCTCTTCCACCAGGTGTCGATTCCAATCAAATGCAGAATAGGATGACTGTTGTTCTGCTCCTCCTCTTCTTCCGTGTAGGTATTCTGCACGGAACTGTACGTACCGGAGGCGGAACCATAGTACTCCCGCTCGTTCTCATCGGTATCGATAATCGTTCGGGCAATCATCCACGGGTCTCCCAACATATCCAGGACTTCCTGCTCTGTCTTTCCATTTCGCACCTCGCTTTGGATATAGGAATCATAATACTCGATATTTTCCCTAACTACCGGACCGCTCAAATCATTTTCCAGGGCTTCTCTCAGCTTATCTAAAAACTCGCTTCGATTCATACTCTATACCTCAAAAATCAGATCTCCATAAGATGGCATCGGCCAGATTTCCTTGTCCACAATCATTTCCAGTCTGTCCACCGGTGTACGAAGTGCCTCCATCACCGGAACTACTTCCTTATAGAAATACTCGGCCTGTGCTTGTCCTTCTGCCTTGAAAGCAGCTTCCGACGTTACCTGTTCCAGCCGCCCAAGAGCCTCTTTTGTCTCCTTTAAGAGTCCGCTTGTCTCCACAAGCAGCTCTCTTGGTACCTCCGCGTCCACTCCAGCCTGTACCACTGCATTGACCGTATCTGCCAGTACCTTTGTTCCACGGATCACAGCCGGAATGATATGCTTACTTGCAATATCAATCATTGTGCGTGCTTCAATATTGATCGCTTTCGCGTAAGCTTCATACTTAATCTCCGCACGGGAATGAAGCTCTGCCCTTGTAAAGACATGGAACTTCTCAAAGAGTTCTACGCTCTTTTCCTCCACAAGTGCAGGAATCGCATCTACCATGGATGGAAGATTAGGGAGTCCTCGTCTCTTTGCCTCCTCAACCCACTTATCGGAGTAGCCATTTCCATTGAACACGATCTTCTGATGCTCAGTCGCATAGGACTTGATCAGATCATGCAAGGCCTGCTCAAAATCTTCCGCCTGCTCCAGCGTATCGCAAGCCTCGCAGAGCGCCTCAGCCACAATGGTGTTCAGAACGATATTTGGCGCCGCAGCCGAATCTCTTGATCCAAGCATACGGAATTCAAACTTATTTCCGGTAAAAGCAAACGGCGACGTCCGGTTTCGATCGGTCGCATCCTTATTCAATCCAGGAAGAGCTTTCACCCCTGTCTGAAGCTTACCTCCCTTGATGCTATGGGTCGCATTTCCTGTCACAACAAGCTGCTCCAATACATCTTCTAATTGTTCTCCAAGGAACACGGAAATGATAGCCGGCGGAGCCTCACTGGAACCCAGACGCTGATCGTTTCCCGGATCCGCGGCAGATTCCCGGAGTAAATCCGCATGTCTGTCAACAGCCCGCAACACGCAGAGCAGCATCAAAAGGAACTGGATATTCTCATGCGGTGTTTTCCCAGGGTCGAGAAGGTTCTTCCCGTCGTCTGTCGTCAGAGACCAGTTATCATGTTTTCCGGAACCATTGACGCCGGCAAACGGTTTTTCATGGAGCAGGCAATGAAGGCCCTGCTTTTCCGCTACCTTTTTCAAAGTCTCCATAATCAGTTGGTTGTGGTCTACCGCCACATTGCACTCTACAAAGATCGGGGCCAGTTCATGCTGAGCCGGAGCCACCTCATTGTGCTGCGTTTTCGCCGTCACACCAAGTCTCCATAACTCCTCGTTGACCTCTTTCATAAATGCCGCGATCCGTGCCCGGATACTTCCAAAGTAGTGGTCATCTAATTCCTGTCCTTTTGGCGGCATTGCCCCAAACAAAGTACGTCCGGTAAATACAAGATCTTTCCGTTTCAGATATTTCTCCCGATCTACAAGAAAATATTCCTGTTCAATTCCTACAGAAGGTTTCACGCGCTTTGAGGTGGTGTTTCCAAACAAACGGAGGAAGCGGAGCGCCTGCTTATTAATCGCCTCCATAGATCTCAGAAGAGGAGTCTTTTGATCCAATGCTTCTCCCGTGTAGGAACAGAACGCGGTCGGCACATAGAGTATACAGCCATTTTCATCTTTCTTTACAAAAGCCGGAGAAGTTGGATCCCATGCTGTATAACCTCGTGCCTCGAATGTCGCTCTCAGCCCTCCTGACGGAAAGGAGGAGGCGTCCGGTTCTCCCTTAATCAGCTCTTTTCCGGAAAAACTCATCAACACCTTACCGTTTGCCATCGGTGCAGAGATGAATGAATCATGTTTCTCTGCCGTCACGCCGGTAAGAGGCTGGAACCAGTGTGTGTAATGAGTGGCGCCCTTCTCAATCGCCCATTCTTTCATCTCGTGGGCAATGACGTCCGCCGTATTGATATCCAGCTCCTTGCCCTCCTCGATTGTACGTCTCAATTCCTTGTAAATCTTCTTCGGCAGACGCTCCTGCATCACAGTATCATTAAATACGTTCTCTCCGAAAATCTCAGCCACATTGATATCCCTTTTGTTCTCCTCCATTTGTTTTCCTCCGTTTCTTTATACAGAAAAAGGCACTCCATGCAAGTGGAATGCCTTGTATTCTCTTTTTATGAATTATTCTGCTTTTCCTACGGAACCGAATAATTCCATCTTTTCTTTTACTTTTTCAACGATAGCTTCTGCACCTGGTTTTAATAATTTACGAGGATCGAAGCCTTTTTTCTCTTTATCCTTACCTGCTTCAATATACTTGCGTGTAGCTTCAGCAAATACAAGCTGACATTCTGTATTAACATTGATCTTTGCTACGCCAAGACTGATTGCCTTTTTAATCATGTCATCCGGAATACCTGTGCCTCCATGAAGTACAAGTGGCATATCTCCCGTCAGAGCCTGAATCGCGTCAAGAGTCTCAAAGCTAAGTCCCTGCCAGTTCTCCGGATACACCCCATGAATGTTTCCGATACCTGCAGCAAGCATATCAACACCCAGATCAGCAATCATCTTACATTCATTCGGGTCCGCACATTCACCGGCTCCGACAACTCCGTCTTCCTCGCCGCCAATAGATCCGACCTCTGCCTCCAGAGACATTCCTTTTTCCTTGCAGATTGCCGCAAGTTCTTTTGTTTTAGCCACATTCTCCTCAATCGGATAATGAGAACCATCAAACATAATGGAAGAGAATCCTGCTTCGATGCACTTCTGGCATCCTTCATAAGTACCATGGTCTAAATGAAGAGCAACCGGAACCGTGATCTTCATCTCTTCGAGCATACCATTGACCATTCCAACCACAGTCTTGTAACCAGCCATGTATTTTCCTGCGCCTTCGGATACTCCAAGAATCACCGGGGACTTTGTCTCCTCTGCTGCTGTCAGAATCGCTTTTGTCCATTCCAGGTTGTTAATGTTGAACTGACCCACCGCATAATGTCCTGCTTTTGCTTTCTTTAACATTTCTGCTGCTGATACTAACATATTCTCTCCTCCATTTTCAAAGATATGACCCCCAGGGGAATCGAACCCCTGATTCCACCGTGAGAGGGTGGCGTCTTAACCGCTTGACCAGGGGGCCATGTGCCAGTGAAGAAACACATCCGTGTTACCTCACTCGCTTATTGTATACTATCTGCCCAAAATATACAAGTCTTTTTTTCAATTTTTTAAAATTTCTTTTCCTCCTCTTCATCCAGTTCCTCTAAAGCCCTCCTTTTCAGGCTTTCTTTATATGGATGGTGAATCAGCTCATATGCCTTTTCCTCCGGTACCATGATGCATAGCTCCTGCTGACGGTTCTGGATGCGGACTTTGTCAAACTCTCCCCCGAACTCCCCGTCTAGCGTCCACGGAATTTCTTCCAGGGACTCAAAGGAAATCTCCCTGGCTTTGATATTATATATATAATCGGAATTCTTTTCCTTACTCATCAGCGAAGTCACAATACTCTGCATCTCCAGCAGGTTTTTCGGCGACCGGACAAGTGTCACTTCAAATTCTCCATCATCGAATTCTACCTCATGGCCAAACATGTTGCGGAATCCGCCCATAGATCTGGAGTTGGTGACGGAACAAAATACAAAGTCATCCTCAATGTCATTGCCGTCGTACTCTACTCTGACGTGATAGGATGGGATATCGAAAAGCCGCTTTGCACCCTCCATGACGTAAGCCAGGTGCCCAAGCATATTCTTCATCTCCTGTTTGGTCTGATAGGAGACATCTGTGAAAAGACCGAACGCTGCCACATAGACGAAATAATCGTCGTTAAACTGTCCGATATCACAGTGGAACGGCTTTCCATTGACCGCTGCGTCCGCTGCGCTCAGAAGATCTTTCGGAATATGCAGACTGTTGGCAAAATCGTTCGTCGTCCCTGTCGGAATGTAGCCAACCGGAGTCTTTCCCCCACGCTTCATCATGCCGGTCACTACCTCATCGAGCGTCCCATCTCCCCCACTGCACACAACGATATCATAATCTTCCTCGTATCGTTTTACTTTCTTATAAGCATCATGGTAACTCTGGGTCGGATAGATGACTACCTCGCATCCGCTTTTTACAAAAAGATCCACAATATCGGAAAGCTTTGGCTTTAAAAGCCCTTTCCCCGCGTTCGGGTTGTAAATGAACAAAATCTTTTTCATATTTACATTCCTCCTCTCGGTCGTGCCTTTTCCTTTCCTGTTATGACAGGAAAAGGATGTTCACCTCCCTCGTGGTAACACCCTTTTACACTCTACTCTCTATGTACGTATCGGAACTTATCTCGCATGTTCCAAAAACTTCTCAATGCCTTTTGCCGCCGCTTCCTCATCGACGCCTTCCGCAACCACTGTCAGATCCTCGCCGCCGCTTAACTTCAGGCTCATCATACCCATGATGCTCTTGGCATTAATCTTTTTGCTTCCGATCTCAATGAACACGCGGCTTTCATACTGACTTGCTTCCTGTACAAGCAAAGCGATCGGTCTTGCATCCAATCCGTCGTCACATTTGATCTTCAATGGTTTCTTAATCATTTTGTACCTCCTTGAACTCCATTTGCTTTTCTTAATTCCTCAGCAATTTCGCCTAGACGGCGCAGCCTGTGATTGACCCCGGACTTTCCTACCGGCTCCGGCATCAGCTCTCCAAGCTCTTTTAATGTCGCTTCCGGATATTGCAGACGGGCCATCGCCATATCCCTTAATCCGTCAGAAAGCTTCTCAAATCCTATATAGTCTTTGATGTATGTGATATCCTCCATCTGCTTGACTGCCGCTGAGACAGTCTTATGGATATTGGCTGTTTCACAGTTCACCTTTCGGTTGACCGTATTTCTCATCTCCTTTAAGATGCGGATATTCTCAAACTCCATCAGGGCAACCGGCGCATCCATCACATTCAGTGCCAGTGAAATCTGAGTGCCTTCCTTTAAATATACGACAAACGACTTCTTCCGTTTCACCACTTTCGCGTCCATCTCGAATCCCTGTATCAGCTTCTTCAAAAGCTCGGCTTTCTCCTCAGACGCGCATACAATTTCAAAATGATAAGATTTGTGGGGATCACTCATCGATCCGGCCGTCAGAAAAGCTCCCCGAAAGAAAGCCCTCTTGCAGCATCCATTCTGGTAAACAAGGCTGCTGACTCCAAGAAATCCTCCATGCTTTGGTTCATCCAGAACCAGCTTTGCAGCCTGAAGAATCCTTTCTGTCTGTTTCCGACCACCGACTGCGATCAAGTATAAAATACTTTTTTTGTCCTGATTTCTACGGATAGAAATTTCAGCCTTTATATTAAACGCTTTTTCCAATAATGTAAAGTACTTTCTTGCAACTGCAATATTTTCCGTACTGAGCTTTAAGACGGGATGCTCCTCCTCTTCCATAGCCGCGCCCGCCGAAAAATACAGAATTGCCGCACATTCCGCGATCTGGCAATGTCTGGCGTTGCTGATCTGCCCCGCCAGTTCTTCTTTTACGTTTCCCGAAAATGACATGTACTTATATTCCTTTCACTCTCGCATCTTTTTCAATGTCCCTGTGCTCAATCTTCAGACCATAGCCCTCCTCCTGCTCCAGAGCATAATATAGCGCGTTTGCCAGGGTGACTGACCTGTGCTTGCCGCCTGTACATCCAATACCTATGACCAGTTGATTCTTACCTTCAGCCACATAATTCGGAATCAGAAACTGCACCATATCCACAAGCTTATCCAGAAACTTGCGGGCTGTCTCACTGCTCATCACGTAGTCCCTGACTGGAGCGTCATTGCCGCTCATCGGACGAAGATCCTGGATATAGTATGGATTCGGTAAAAACCGGACGTCAAATACCAGATCTGCATCCCCCGGAATCCCGTACTTAAATCCAAAAGACAAAATCGTAACATAAAGATTTTTATAATTTTTATTCTCCACAAAGATTTTCAATATCTCAGAACGCAGTTCTCTTGTCAGCATCTGACTCGTATCAATGATGTAATCTGCCTGCTGCTTTAAAAAGATCGTCCTCCTGCGCTCTTCATCGATCCCTTTATCAACCCGGCCATCCCCCGCAAGCGGGTGGCTCCGTCTCGTCTCTTTGTATCGCTTGATCAGCGCTTCATCCGAAGCGTCCAGAAAGAGAATCTCAAACTTGACGTCTTTCTTTCTCAGAGTTTCCAGGGTCTCCCGGAGCTGTCCGAACTTCTGACTGCTCCGGATGTCGATTCCAAGCCCTACTTTCGTGTACTCTGATCCTGGCAGAATCAGCATCTCCATAAACTTCGGCAGAAGTGGGACCGGAAGATTGTCTACGCAGAAATATCCCGCATCCTCCAGCATCTTGAGTGCCGTTGATTTTCCTGCTCCCGAAATTCCTGTTACAATTACAATCCGCATATTCCATACCGCCTTTTCTTATTGTGTCTGTCTCTTTTGTCCTGTCTAATCCTTTTTAGGTCCGAAATCTCCAAGACGGCGTACTTCCGGCTCCAGCCGGACGCCAAACTTCTTATACACCCGGTCGGAAACCTCCTGCATAAGACGATTAACATCTTCCGCTGTAGCCCCCCCTTTATTAATGACAAAGCCGCTGTGCTTTTCCGATACCTGAGCTCCTCCAACCGCAAAGCCTCTAAGCCCTGTGTCCTGAATCAACTTGCCCGCAAAATACCCTTCCGGACGCTTAAACGTGCTTCCCGCACTCGGATATTCCAGCGGCTGCTTCGTTGTCCGTCTTCTCTTGAAATCTTCCATCTTTGCCGCAATGTCCTCACGATCCCCCTTCTGAAGCCGCAGACACACTGCCACTACGATGTAGCCCTGCTTCATAATCCGGCTTGTCCGGTATCCAAACTCCAGCTCCTCCCCTGAAAGGACGAGGGATCGTCCATCCTGATCGAGCACTGTCACTTTCTCAATCACATCTTTCATCTCTCCGCCGTAGGCTCCCGCATTCATCACGGCAGCTCCGCCAATCGTCCCCGGAATACCGGACGCAAACTCAAATCCCGCAAGCTTATGCTCAAGTGCCGCCGAAGCGATCTGGCTCATCAGAGCTCCGGCCTGTGCCCGGATCGTACATCCATGCACTTCGATGACCGCCATTTCCCTCCCGATCGCAATAATGACGCCCCGGTACCCTGCGTCACTTACCAGGAGATTACTCCCGTTTCCTACAATATAATATGGCACCTCTTCTCTCTTGCATAGACTGATCAGCGCCCGAATTTCTTCCTCTGACTTCGGCATCACATAGTAATCCGCTGTTCCTCCCAACCGGAAGGTCGTGTGCTTTGCCATCGGTTCCTGCACTTTCACTCGTTCCTGTTCCATGCATCCGCACAGTTTTTCATAAAACACTCTGTTCATATCTATTCTCCAAATATTCTTTGATACTATTCTGTTTCCAGTTTATTGTCTTATCATACATCAAAGGCTGTCCAAATTCAATGAACTCTTGCAAAATCGGTAAAAATACGATAATATAGAAAGCAGTATCATTTATTATATTTATCAAAAGGAGTGAACTTTTCATTGGACTCGTCAACAGTCATACAAATTGTGATTCTCATATGTTTATTAGCACTTTCCGCATTCTTTTCTTCCGCGGAAACTTCCCTTACGATGGCGAACAAGATCCGCATGCGTTCTCTTGCGGACGAGGGGAATAAACGTGCCAAGATGGTACTCTGGCTTTCCGAACATTCCTCCCAAATGTTAACTGCTATTCTGATCGGGAATAATGTTGTCAATCTTTCCGCATCATCCCTTACGACCAGTATTGCTTACAAATTCGGCGGCTCTGCTATCGTCATTGCCAATGCCGCTATTACAATCCTGATTCTCCTCTTCGGGGAAATCACACCGAAGACGACGGCTACCCTTTATCCGGAAAAAGTCTCTCTGATTTATTCTCCGATCATCAAGACATTCACCCGGATTATGACTCCGCTGATCTTTTTGATCAACCTTCTTTCCAGGGGAGTTCTGGCGTTGCTTCACATTGATCCCAGCGCTCAGAGCCGTACAATGACAGAGTCCGAACTTCGGACTATCGTGGATGTAAGCCACGAAGACGGTGTGATCGAATCCGAGGAAAAGGAAATGATTTACAACGTCTTTGATCTAGGAGACGCCAAGGCAAAGGACGTCATGGTGCCAAGAGTACATGTGACCTTTGCGGATATCAACAGTACCTACGACGAACTGATTAATATCTTCCGGGAAGATAAATTCACCCGTCTTCCGATCTACGAAGACACAACGGATAATGTGGTTGGTACTATTAATATGAAAGATCTTCTGTTATATGACAACACGAAGGAATTTCATATCCGTGATATTTTGCGCGACGCTTACTTTACCTACGAGTACAAAAACATCTCCGAGCTTCTCGTAGAGATGAGAGAAGCTAAATTTAATATTGCCATTGTTCTCGATGAGTATGGTGAAACGGCGGGGCTTATTACATTGGAAGATATTTTGGAGGAGATCGTCGGGGAAATCCACGATGAGTATGATGAGGATGAAGAAGATGACGTCAGAGAGCTTGGCACTAATGAGTATATCGTGGAAGGTTCCACCAATCTGGACGATTTAAATGATGAGCTGGGACTTCAAATGGAATCTGATGATTACGATTCGCTGGGCGGCTTTATCATTGAAAAGCTAGATCGACTCCCTTCAGAAGGCGACGAAGTTACAACATCGGACGGGGTCCGTTTAGTTGTAGAAAAACTGGATAAAAATCGTATTGAAAGTGTACATGTTTACCTTCCTCCAGACTGGGTACACCCGGATAAGGAAGAGAATTAAGTTGCTAAAACCTCCATGCGTTTCTGTTAAAACGCACTTAGGAGAACCGGCGCATCCGGTTCTCCTTTTTATATTGCCAATTCCCAAATGCAGCTTTCGCACTTCCGGTAATGATTTAACCCTCTTCGTTGGCATCCACTACTTCCTCACCGGCCAGTTTTAATACCGAACGGAGTTCCTCCTCGCTTCTGTCTGTATAGAGCGCAAGTTCCTCCAGGGTAATCTTGCGCCCCATCTCCTCTTTCAGCTTTTTGATCTGTCCATCCAGCTCGTCCACCTTTTCCACCATCTTGCGGTCACGGACATGGACGTCCCGCTGCTCCTCCTGGAATGCCTCGATTCCCTCACGAACCGCGTTCAGAATCTTCTCTTCCTCTCCTGACTCCTTAAGCGCAAGCATCAGGCTGACATTTCCTTCCTGAACCAGATCGCCCAGAAAGACGCTTCCGTCGTGAAGCTCTTTTGCAATTTCCAGCACACGTTCCAAAAATGGCAGAAAACTTCCCTGTTCTGCGCCGACTCGCGTCTGAAGCTCTCTCTCGTAGTTCTGTAGGTACGTCTGTTCTTCCTGCGTCAGGGTACTTTCTTTTTCTTCTGCCGCATAGACTCTTCCATGCTTTCTTTCGTATCCTGATACGGCTACCTTCTGAGACAAAAGGTAGTCGTATACAAGCTCCATCTGTTCGTCACTTAAATCATCATTCTCAAAATATCTTTCGATTTCTTCTTTCTGGATCCTGTTAGCATGCTCCTTTGCTTCCTCCAGAATCCATCCAAGTTTTCCCTGAAATTCCAGTCTGTCTGCCATCTGTATTTCTCCTTTTCTTTTTCATTCCTGTATCGGGTTCTTACGGGATCAGTCTCCCGAAATGACCACCGTCTGGTATCCCGCTCTTCGCAGCGCCTGTTCTGTGCTTGCAGCATTGTCAACAGATGTAAACTGCCCCACCAGAACCTTATAATATGGGCCGATGCGGTTGACAAAGGCCGGAAACTCATCTGCCAGAAGTTCTTCTTTCAGCCGTTCGGCATTTTCCATATTTCTAAAGGCTCCAACCTGAATGTGATAACGCGGCGGTGCCTCTTCTTCCGGTTCCACTTCCGGAGTCAGCTCCGGCATGACATCCGGGACGCTGTCCATGTCAACAACAGGATTTTGCATCAGTGTATCAAGAATTCCTTCGGCGATCGCCAGGGCTATGGCGTCAAAATTTTCATCAAAGAGCTGATTATCCGTGTCGGAATTGATAAACCCAAGCTCTACTAGGACTGCCGGCATCTTTGTCCGCTTGAGCACCACCAGATTCGGTCTGGCTTTCACACCCAGATTCCTGAAACCGATCGTCTCCAACTGGTCATTGATATCTTCCGCCATCTCGTATTTGATACCCGAAAGATCATACACCAGACTCTCTACTCCGGATACCGCATTGTCAATCGGATACGAATTGCGGTGTATGGAAACAAAATAGTCCACCCCGGCCTCATTCGCTTCCATTGCTTTTTGGTATGGAGTCTCATAAATATCTGTGGTTCTTGTATACTGTACATCAATCCCTCTGTTCTCCAGAATTTCTCCAATTGCCAGTACCATCCGAAGTGTATCGTCTTTTTCCTGTCTTCCTTTGTAAACCGCTCCCGGATCTCTTCCCCCATGTCCGGCATCCAGCATAATAGAAACTGCCATAAAAGCTCCTGCATATGTCGTTTTTACATACATATGCAGGAGTCCTGTCCTAAGTTCATTCCTAATCCGCTCTTTTCTCCTGAGCCATAATCAGATTGGTGTTTTGTCTCTCATACTGATTGAGCTGCACATATTGCGAAAATTCATTTGCAGTATATTTTGGTCTGTACCATTCTTTCGATGAAAACCATGCGTTCAGATCTTCTGTCTCGAAAATTCTCCCATGCCTCGCGAAAATCTCATTTCTTCCAAACCGAAGCTCCTCTTTTGTTTTACCTTCAAAATCTCTCTCTGTCAGAAGTCGTTTATCGCTTTCCGGGAAGATGTAGTCCTCATGCTCCTCTTCCTTCTGCGGCTTCGTTCTCGTATCGGAATACGGATCTTTCTTCATCGTGCAGTCCATCTCAGCCGTCAGCCCCTCAGACTGCCCGCCGGACGCTCTCTTAACCACTACTTTTAATGCCTCGTCCTGGAACTCAATCGTCCCTTCCATCCGGTTACTGTATTCATCGGAAAAAGTAAAAGAAGCTATCTTATCCGTTACGACTCCCGTCACATCGTTTGCTCCCCGGAACACATAATCCTCATCGTTTCCGTAGGTTTTTCTGATATCAAAGACGACTCTCTGATCCGCCGCGCTCTTAATCTTGACTTCACACATGCCGTCTGTGGACATCACTTCCGACTCCACATTCGCCTCGTCACACCATGCTCCTTTATAGTTTTTCAGACTCCAGGAGGACTCCTTCTTCTCCTCTCTTTCTACCTGCTCTTCCTCCTGCTCATGTTCCCTACTCGTCACCATCTTGCCAAGGTAATTGCCGCCCACCGCCGCAAGCCCGATGAGGACGACTGCCGCAACAATAATCATCACGAACCATTTTCGAAAGAAGGATTTCTCCTCGGCCGGCTCATCCCCGTCCTCCATCTCGAGCTTTTCTACCAGATCCTCATAGATCTTTCCCAGTCTGGCCTGTCGGATCTCTTCTTCCGCGTCTTCTCTCAAAAGCTCAAACATGAGAACCATCATATCAAAGGAAATATCCACATGCAGGTATCCTGCCTGTGTACACATGAGTCCCAGCTCAATTCTCGCGTACTCCAGGATTCCCCGCAGCTTTTCGACCGGACATTTCCATAGGCGGGAAAGCTCTTCCATGCTCCATCCCTCGTAGTAATGCGCCAGACAGACAAGCCGTCCCGCTGTTCCAATCTGCTTGTAACTGGACTTTAAAATCCGGACAATCTGCTGACGCTCTGCCGGCGTCTCCGGTGCCTCCTGTCCTTCCCAGGATGGAGCCGTCTTCTCATCTTCCAGAATGATCCCCTTCTTACGACATTCCCGTTCACCAAGCTTATAAAGAACTGTATAGAGCCATCTCTCCATCTTCGTCGTATCCTGCAGAGTGCTGATCGTCCGGAATACAACGAGATAGACTTGACGAACCAGCTCTCTTGCCTCACCCCGGTTTCCCATCATCAGTCTGGCCCGGAAATAGACATCCGCACAGGTTTCCCGGTAGACCGTACCGATTCCCTCGCTTTCGCCTCTCTTGGCCAGCTCCACTGCCAACTTTAAACTTTCTTTCATATCTGCTCCCACTCAACTTTCCATGCATTGTTCTTCAGCCATTTCCTGTGCCTCCGGTAATCCGGTCAAACCACTCTACCTGACTCCGAAAGCCCATGGAATAATTCATCTCCTCACTTCATATTATCATATGTTTCCCCACTTTACGCAACAGATTCTTGTGATTTTCATCCTTTTCCACTCTGATTTTCCCTTTGAAGCCAATGAATTTCCATGCGGATGCCAAGATGCCAGAAGGATCTTCTATCTATAAACAGAAAAAACACGACAATTTTCCCCTGGAAAACTACCGTGCCCTTTTCTGATCTCTTTATTCTTTAGCTGAATCGCTCTTTGTCACCTCGGCCTTGTCCCACAACCAGGAAATCACTTTGTTCGCCAGCGCCTGATCCTTTATCTCGTCCTCTGAATACTGACTTTTCAGATCATCCACTGTCATCTGCTGCGCCTGTGCGTTCTCATCCAGCCACTCGCTGATCTCATTCTCTGAAACAGTGATCTTTTCTTCCTTCGCGATCAGATCCAGCACTTCCTGCTGTTTGACATACTCTTTGATCTGCGAATCCAGCTCCTCCTTAAAAGTATCCTCGTCCATTCCCATATACTGCTCCAAAAAATCCGCAAACTCCATATTTAGGGATGTCGCAATCTGCTGATACTGCTCAGTCATTTGGTCTTTATATTTCTGGACCTTGTTCTTCGGATACTTAAGCAGTTCCACATGTTTCATCAACTCGTCCATGATCACCGACTTTTTATCGGATTGGTTCTGAACTACAGCCTGACTCTCCAGTGTCCCGCGTATCTCTTTCGTATACTGCTCAACAGTCGTATCCTCTCCCTTTACCATAGTTACAAACTCATCATTCATTTCCGGAAGAGTGACTTCCTCGATTTTAGAAAGCGTGATTGTAAAGACCGCATCCTTTCCCGACAGGTCCGGATTATTCTGATATGGATCTGGGAACGTCGTATTAATATCAAAAGTCTCTCCGGCCGAATGTCCTACAATTCCATCTTCGAATCCATCAATATATCCGCCCGCTCCTAATTCCAGTTGCTGTGCGGATGCCGTACCCCCATCAAAGGCAACCCCATCCACCTTTCCAGAATAATCAATCGTTACCCTATCTCCTTTCTGAGCCGGACGGTCTATGATCTCTTTGTACGTCGCATAATTCCCGCGGATCTGCTCCATCTGAGAATCTACCGTCTCGTCAGTCACCTTGCTTTCCGTTATTTCATTCACTTCAAGCCCTGTATATCGATTAATTTTGACATATTCATTTTCAATCTCTTTCGGTCCGCATCCTGCCAGCCAGAATACAGACACCATTGTACACACTCCGGCAATCAGAGCGCTTTTTCTATTCCTCATTCTCCCCGGTCTCCTTTGCTGTTATCTCCTACCATTTATATCATACTTCCACTCTTTTGACAAGGCATCTCTCCGACCTGACGTGCATCCATCTCTTTCGTTTCGTTCCCGTCTCCCCGCCAATGAAAACTACAAAAGCGGAGAGAACAGCCGGGAGATCTGTTCCCGGATTCTTATGGAAAGGCCTCTTTGCCGATAGCTTTCTTCTGTCACTTCCTGGCAATGCAGCATATCATTTTCAAAGGCGTCTCTAAGTTTCTGTGAGGTCCGTTCGCTGTAGATTGTGGCATTGACTTCAAAGTTGAGCTGAAAACTTCGGATATCCATGTTGGCCGTACCGACGCAGCTAACAAGTCCATCGATCGTCAATGTCTTGGCATGGAGAAAGCCATTCTGATATGTGTAGCATTTTGCGCCAGCAGCCGCCATCTCTCCGAGATAAGAGTAAGTGGCCCAGTAAACAAACGGATGATCCGGCTTGCAAGGGATCATAATGCGGACATCAACGCCGGACTTTGCTGCGATTTTGAGAGAGTCCAAGATTGCCTGATCCGGAATGAAATACGGCGTCTGCAAATAAATATGATGTTCTGCCATTTGAATCATTTTCAAATAGTTATCACGGACACTGTCATATTTGGAGTCCGGGCCGCTGGATACAATCTGAACAAGAGATCTTCCATCCCGTTCGTACTCCGGAATCTCAAACAGCCGGTCCTCCAGAAAGAGATTCTCCTTAGCCGCATAGTTCCAGTCCAGAACGAATCGGACTGCCAGGGAAGTCACAGCGGATCCCTCGATGCAAAGATGGGTATCTCTCCAGTATCCGAACTTTTTCGTGTCCAGTCCGATGTACTCTCTTCCGATATTAAAACCACCCACAAAACCGACTCTGCCGTCGATGACCGCTATCTTCCTGTGATTACGGTAGTTGACCCGAAACTGGAACTGTCCCAGAAACGCCGGAAAAAACTCGGCCACCTCCACGCCGCCTTTTTCCAGCCGTCTCCATGACTTTTCCCGCATTTTCCGGCATCCCATACTGTCAAAGAGTACCCTTACTTCCACGCCCTCTGCCGCCTTTTTTAACAGTATCTCCTCGATTTCCTTCCAAAGCTCATCGTCTCGAATAATGTAATATTGCAGATGAATATAATTTTTTGCGCCTTTCATCTCTTCCATGAGGGCATCGAATTTCTCCCGACCGTCTGTAAAAATCCGGATATCATTATTGTCCGTCAACACGGCTTCGGCCGTATTCAGATTATAAAGGATCAAACTCTGAAACCGCTCCATCTCGGGCGTTTTCAGCCTCAGCTTCCTCCTGTAAATGGATTCCTCCTGCCTTCTTACCGCATATTTGATTTCGTCTTCGATCTCTTTCATCTTAAACATCCTGCTCTTTCTGTAGTCCTGGCCTACTACCAAATAGAGAAGGAAACCGACGATCGGAATGAAATAGAGAACCAGAAGCCAGGTCCAGACTGCCGTCGGATTTCTCCGCTGAAAGAAAATAATCAGGATGGACAGAATAATGTTGATGAAGACGAGATTATCCAAAATCCATAGAAACAATGCTTTTGTAATATCCCATAACATTTCCATATGCTTTCTCACCTCGTTTCCTGCCCCTATTATACTTGTACGAAAAAAAAGATGCAACCCACCCAAAAAGTACCGTAACCATTCAGCCGCAAGCGAAGACGCAAACTCCCGGAAAACTGCCTTTAAACCACTTGCGCTTCCTTGGAAACAATGCTACAATACAACATGTGTAACAAAAGATTGGAGGAGAGTTATTCAGATGAGTCCGTTTTTTATCGTATCACTCGTGATTCTTGTTATTCTGGTTGTAGCTCTGATTGTTCTTTATTTTCTTGGCAAGCGCGCCCAGAAAAAGCAGCAAGAACAGCAGGAAAAGATCGACGCTATGGCACAGACCGTTTCCATACTTGTCATAGACAAGGGACGCATGAAACTCAAAGAGGCTGGTTTCCCTTCTATTGTACTGGAAAGCACGCCAAAATATTTACGCCGATCCAAAGTTTATGTCGTAAAGGCAAAAGTCGGACCGAAGATTATGACGTTCATGTGTGATGACAAAGTATTTCCGCTGATTCCTGTAAAAAAGGAAGTCAAAGCAACTGTAAGCGGTATCTACATCACAGCAGTCAGAGGCGTGAGAGGTCCTCTTGAGGCGCCGAAGAAGAAAAAAGGATTTCTCGCAAGAGCGAAGGAATCCGCAAAGAAAGCCGCAATGGAGAATGCTTCCAAATCAAAAAAGAAATAAAAACCGTAAGGAGAGCACGAAAAGGATGCTCATTAAAAATCGCCAGTTCCGGCACATGTCGGTTCTGGCGATTTTTCAATTCTTATATTCTTTACTGCCATCCATCCAAAAAAATCGGATTACTCCATGCCTTTCTTCCGTATCGATCCGTACAGACAGCACGCACATAAGTTTCGTGCCCTTTCAGCAGATAGGCTGCTGTTTGAATCGTCTCCTCCAAAGATTTGCTTAAAATAGACCTCCCGTCATTGATACGATTCCCCGTAATAAAGTCTATTCGCCTTACAGCGCTGCACTTTATGTACGCCTGACCGTTTCTGATGCCCCAGTCATAGATCTCCGGCCCCGAGGAAGAATAATAATTTCCGGCCAGCATATTTTTCACGATCTCCTCGTGGGAAAGCTTAGGTGCTTTCACGACAATATAGCCCCCAAACGTGTCTTCCACCTCTTCGTTGTTGTGATTGTCATCCGAGGCAAACGCGAAAATCTGTTTTCCTTCTCTTAACATCACATCCCACCTGGCCTCATCATATCCGGTCGCACTTTCATTCTCTGTACCGTAATTATAGATTTCCAACGCCCAGATTCCTCTCGTATGAATGAATTCTTCCTCTCGCACTCTGGACCAGACCGGGTGATTATATGTAGCGATCAGTCCTCTGGAAGTCATCTCATCCGCAAGCTCCTGAGCTACACCCGCACCGTCCCACTCTCCATAATATTTTCTGACAGCGTGGCCTTCCATATGGTTGTATAACGGGAGAGCCGCTTGCTTCTGCATCTCTTCCGTACCGAGAATCCCATGGATATGGTGTACCTTTTTCCCAAAAGGAGAGGATTTCGACTCAAATAAAACCGCGGACGCCTCCATTCCCGGCAAAATAATAAAATCTTCGCAGTCAAATTGGGAGCGGTAATCGGTATACAGATCATGTTCGGAAAAACAAAGAAAATGGTAACCGTGTTTTTTGTATATGTTTACTGCCTCTTCCGGCGTCAAATGACCGTCTGAATGAATGGTATGGCTGTGAAGATTGCCTTTATACCAGTTCCCATCTTTGGAAAATCCCGGTATCGTCAGACAGTCAAGTTCTTTTTCCGTCATTTTTGCCTCTTTCATATGTTTTCCTCCATATACTCTAAATGAATCCCGAAGCTTCTCATTCCTCAGACAATTCCTTCTTTTGGCGCTCCATCATCGCTTTTACCATCTGAGCGGATTTTTCACCTTTAGTACAGGCGTGTATTTTTACACAACAGTCTGCCATCGGATGATCCTCCATTTCCATCCGATAACGAATTTCCGCAAAAATCTCATCTTCTTTTACATCCAGATCAATTCCCGTCGTCCACACTCCAAAATGAAGTTGTCCGTACGGCGTCTCATAGCAGGAAAGAGTGCGCTTATCTTTCTCAAAAAAAAGGCTCCCTCGCATCTCTCCCGCTTTCATAATCTCTACACTTCGGTCTCCTGTGATTTTGATCTTACTTTTCCCAGATTTTCTGCCGCTTTCAGACGCCTCTTCATACACGAAATAATGCTTTCCATTTTTAAAGAAATAATCAGCAGAAGTAAGCATTTCCACTGCCTCAGCATCTTTCGGTCCCTGTCCTCCATCATCCAACATCTCCCACTGTGTTCCTGTAATTCCCAGTAATATTTCTCTTTCCATATCCAGTTCCTGCCGTCCTCTACATCGTATTCTGATTTTATTTTAATATTCTTCGATATTGATTCGCTGTGTCGTGCGGATATCATAAGGAAGGATGGAATTGGCAAACTGCTTGAACTTGTCCGCCGTATCGCTCACATAGAACTCGTAAGAGCCGTTTGCGCATGCAGGACCTTTCTGTTCCTCCCCTTTTGTTTCTTTGCCGCGGCTTCCTCCTTCGTTTAACAGATCCATTCCTTTTAAAAGCTTACGCAGCTCCATAGCTGTCTCGTACGCGGGATTTACAAGCTCGATTCCATCCCCCAAATACTTCATAATCCGTGAGCGCAGAAGTGGATAATGGGTACATCCCAAAATCATCGTATCGATATCCGATTCCTTCATTGATGCCAGATAGTAATCAATGACTTCCTCCGCAATATGGTGCTTGGCAAATCCCTCTTCCACGATCGGGACAAAAAGCGGGCATGGCTTACCAATTACCTCCACCCCTGGCATCATCTCCTCCATTACTTTAGAATACATGTGGCTTCGAATGGTTGCCTCCGTTCCAATCACGCCGATCTTCTGATTTCTGGTGACACGCACGGCTGCCGCCGCACCTGGGGCAATCACGCCCATCACCGGAATATCCGTCTCCTCTTTGACCACATCCAACGCCAGCGCGCTCGCCGTATTGCAGGCAATGACAATCGCTTTCACCTGCTTTGTCTGGAGAAACCGGATGATCTGCCGGCTGTATCGGATAATATTGTCTTTTGATTTACTTCCATAAGGGACCCTGGCTGTGTCCCCAAAATATACCATATTTTCATTCGGAAGCTGCCGCATAATCTCCCGTGTAACCGTCAATCCTCCCACCCCGGAATCAAATACGCCGATCGGATCCGTCTTTTTATTGATATTCACAATTCCTGTCTCCTTTTTACCTTCTGTCTTATCATTGTACAATTTCTCTTTTTGCTTTTCAAGTAGAAATCCTTCTGGGGCAAAACCACCTGTAATCCCCTTACAGATATGGGTAGCAAAAAAGCAGGGAAATTCCCTGCTTTTTTGTATCTTTCGTAATTAAAGCGCAAGTTCTTTCGCAATATCATACTGGTACTGCGGAATCCCTTTTTCCATGTTCAGCGCTTCATCAATGTCAAAGTCTACATACTCGCCATGCTTATAGCCCACAACACGGTTTGTCTTTCCTTCAACAAGAAGATCCACTGCCTTTGCTCCCATGATAGATGCGTAAACACGGTCTTTTGCCGTTGGGCTTCCCCCTCGCTGCATGTGTCCGAGAATCGTTGCTCTCGTCTCCATGCCGGTAGCCTCCTCGATGGTCTTTGCGATCTGAACGGAATTTCCTACACCTTCTGCATTAATAATGATGTAGTGCTTCTTTCCACGCTTTCTGTTTAACCGGATGTCCTCTATAATCTTATCTACATTATAATCATGCTCCTCTGGAAGCAGAATTCTCTCCGCCCCATTGGCAATTCCGCACCACAACGCAAGATAACCGGCGTCACGTCCCATAACCTCCACGATACTGCAGCGCTCGTGGGATGTGGACGTATCACGTACCTTGTCGATCGCTTCCATCGCTGTATTGACTGCCGTATCAAATCCGATCGTATACTCAGTACACGCAATATCCAAATCAATCGTCCCCGGAATACCGATTGTGTTGACGCCAAGATTGGACAACGCTCTGGCTCCCTTGAAAGAACCATCTCCGCCAATCACAATCAACCCGTCAATCTCATATTTTTTACAAATCGCCGCTGCTCTCTGCTGTCCTTCCTCTGTGCACATCTCCTGACATCTTGCGGTCTGAAGAATCGTTCCTCCACGCTGAATTGTATCAGAAACATCCCGTGCAGTCATATCAATAATATCTTCATTCAAAAGTCCTGAATATCCTCTTCGGATCCCCCGTACTTTCAATTCATTCCCAAGCGCTGTTCTTACAACCGCACGGATCGCCGCGTTCATTCCCGGTGCATCTCCACCGCTTGTTAAAACACCAATTGTTCTGATTTCTTTTGCCATGATTCCTACCTCCATTAGGTCGTTCCCTGATCCCTGAATGTGCCTTTTTTGTGAATATTCTAACCATGTAATATACTAAACTATTTAATTTCGTTTTTCAATATCTTTCCTATATCTTCGACTTTTCGACTACTTTTAGCCGCTCTTTGCCAAAATAGTTCGTCAATCTGCCAAGGAGTTCCTCAGAAATTTCTACATTTCGTCCTGCCGGGAGCTGCTTTACGGCATGCTCTGCCTGACAATAGATAAACACTTTCTGTTCACCCTCGCTCATATGGAGCATGGAATAAAGAAGCTGCTCTTCCTGGAGAAAAGATGCTTTATCTGGATACTGGATCCAGAGCTCGCTTTCCGTCTGTTCGAACGGAATAATCGTCTCGCAGATCATCTTGCTGGCGCTTTCGTCCTCCTCGGACACCCGCCCCCTTACAAAGACTTTCCTGTCCACTTCCAAATACTGCTGGTTCCTCTCATAGTCCCGTGGGAAGATGACGACCTCCACAGTCCCAAGAAGATCCTCAATCGTGATAAACGCCATCACCTTATTGTTCTTTGTGTATTTGATCGTGCGGGCTGTAATCATACCCCCAATGGTTTCCTTGGCTCCGTCCCGCACTTTGGTGTGCCCTGTCTCGTCATCGTACTGGAAGTCATGGGTCGTTGCTGTGATAGATTTCTTCCATCTGTCCTCATACTCCTCCAGAGGATGACCGCTGACATAAACACCCAGCACTTCTTTTTCAAAGGCCAGCTTTGTCTCCTTCTCGTATTCTCCCACTTCCGGAAGCCGGATATCAAACTCCTTCTTCTGCTCATCATCCACAATGTCAAACAGACTCATCTGGCCTGCCATCGAATATTTCTTCTCCTGGCTGAGCTGATCCAGAATCTGGATATAGACCATCATGTGCTGTTTTCTTGTCCCGTCAAAACAGTCAAATGCCCCAGACTTGATAAAGTTTTCAATCGTCCTCTTATTAATATCCTTTCCGGACATACGCTCCGCAAAATCCCGGAGATTCTGGAACAGCCCGTTTCGCTCCCGCTCAGCAATGATATCATCAATTACTGGTTTTCCAATACTTTTGATCGCCGCAAGTCCATAGCGGATGCTGCCATCATCTACAGAAAAGTTTCCGTATCCTTTATTTATGTCTGGAGGAAGCAGTTTTATACCCATTTCTTTACAGGAATAGATATATTCCGCCACCTTTCCCGGATTGTCGATTACCGAAGTCATCAACGCCGCCATAAATTCCACAGGATAGTAGTATTTCAGCCATGCGGTCTGGTAGGAAACAACCGCATAAGCCGCCGCATGGGATTTGTTAAATGCGTATTTGGCAAAATCGATCATCTCATCGTAAATCTTATTGGCCGTCTTTTCATCAATCCCACAAGCCAGACACCCCGGCACCCCTTCTTCCGGATTTCCATAGACAAAATTCTGGCGCTCCCGTTCCATGACGTCGCCTTTTTTCTTGGACATGGCTCTTCTTAGAATGTCACTTCTTCCAAGTGTATATCCTGCCAGATCCCGCACGATCTGCATGACCTGCTCCTGATACACGATACATCCGTAGGTCGGCTCCAAAATCGGCTTTAACTGCGGGCAATCATACACAATCTGATCCGGATGGTTCTTCCCCTTCACATACTGGGGAATGAAATCCATCGGCCCCGGACGGTAGAGTGAAATCCCCGCAATCACATCCTCCAGATTCCTTGGCTTTAATTCCTTCATAAAGCTCTTCATCCCGGCACTTTCCAACTGGAACACCCCGTCCGTGCGTCCGCTGCACAGGGAGTCGAAAACCGCCTTGTCGTCGTAGTCTATCTTCGCCATGTCGAGAGGTTTCCCCGTACTGTCCTCCGCCAGCCGCGCGGCATTCTGAATAACAGTCAGTGTCCGCAATCCCAGGAAATCCATTTTCAGAAGTCCCAGCTCTTCCAGCGTCGTCATAGTAAACTGAGTAACCGGAGAATTGTCCGACCCAAGGGAAAGCGGCACGTACTCATCGATGGATTTCTGACTGATGACAACTCCGGCCGCGTGCATGGATGTATGTCTTGGCAGACCCTCCAGACGCTTACTCATATCAATAAGCTCTTTCACCTGCTCATCCGTCTCGTAAACTTTCTTCAGCTCCGGGTTCATCGTAAGCGCCCGGTCCAGCGTGATATTCAGCTCCGTCGGAATCATCTTGGCGATCCCGTCTACAAAAGCATACGGAAGATCCATCACGCGCCCCACATCCCGGATCACACCACGGGCCGCCAGAGTACCGAAAGTGACGATCTGCACTACTCGATCGGGGCCGTATTTTCTTGTAACGTAATCGATGACTTCCTGCCGCCTCTCGAAACAAAAATCCACGTCAATATCAGGCATCGTTACTCGCTCCGGATTCAGGAACCTCTCAAAAAGCAGGTTGTAACGGATCGGATCAATATTCGTGATTCCCAGGCAGTATGCCACAATACTGCCCGCCGCGGATCCACGCCCCGGCCCCACCATAATCTCGTGGTCTCTGGCGTATTTGATAAAATCCCATACAATCAGGAAGTAGTCCACATACCCCATGGTGCGGATTGTCTCCAGCTCATAACCAAGTCGGTCTACGAGCTCTTGCGGACTTCCTGGATACCGTTCCTTTAATCCGTCAAAGCAAAGCTTCTGCAAATATTCCCAGGATGTATAGCCGTCCGGCACATCGTATCTCGGAAGCTTTGTCACACCGAACTCGATTTCCACATGGCATCGATCAGCAATCTTCTGAGTATTCTCAAGCGCCTGCAAAGCATACGGAAACAGCCCCCGCATCTCATCTTCGCTCTTGACATAGTACTGCCCGCCCTCATAACGCATCCGGTTCTCATCGGAGAGCTTCTTCCCTGTCTGAAGACAGAGCAGAATATCGTGCGGCTTTTCATCCTCCGCATACGTATAGTGGCAGTCGTTGGTCGCCACCAGCTCAATCCCCGTCTCCTTTGCAAGACGCAAAAGCCCCTGATTCGCCGTCTGCTGCTCACTTATACCGTGATCCTGCAATTCAAGGAAGAAATTCCCTTTCCCAAAAATATCCTGGTATTCGTAGGCCGCCTGCTTTGCCTCTTCGTAGAGTCCCCGTACCAGATTCTTCTGTACTTCCCCGGCAAGACAGGCACTCAGCGCAATCAGCCCGCCGCTGTACTGTCTGAGGATCTCCTTGTCCACACGTGGCTTATAATAGTACCCCTCGGTAAATCCCCTGGACACAATCTTCATCAGATTGTGGTAGCCCTCTTCATTTTCGGCCAACAAAACAAGGTGATAGTAACGATCTTCACTGTGTCCGGTCTCCCGGTCAAACCGGGATCCCGGCGCCACATAAACCTCGCACCCCAGGATCGGATTGATCCCTGCCTTTTTTGCTTCTTTATAAAAATCGATCACTCCGTACATGACGCCGTGGTCTGTAATGGCGGCACTGTCCATGCCAAGCTCTTTGACCCTTGCCACGTACTCTTTGATCTTATTGGAACCATCCAGCAAACTATATTCTGTATGAACATGCAAATGTACAAAACTCATTGTTTTCCTCCTTTTCCGGTATTATTATAGCAGAAAAAAGAAGCACCGGAAACAGGAGACAAAAAGAATTCTGTAAGGAATTCAGCAAGATTATGATATGAGTACGAATCTCTAATCCGCCCCACAGAAAGGACGGGAGATGCTGTTCAGCACGTACACCATCTCCCGTCGTATACTGTATAATTTCTGATATTATAAATCCGCCATCCGGCCGATGATTTCCTGATAAAACTTTTCCTGATCCTCTCCGCGCTCCAAATTATCCAGGATCACTCCGTCCTTTAAGAGGATGATCCGGCTACAGTTACTTGCCATCTGCGGATCATGTGTTACCATGACGATGGTCTTGCCAAACTCCCGGTTGATCCGGTTCAACGCATTGATTACGATTTTCCCTGATTTAGAGTCCAGATTTCCGGTCGGCTCATCCGCCAGTATCAGGTCTGGATCATTGATCAGCGCACGACAGATGGCCACCCGCTGCTTCTCCCCACCGGACAATTCGTATGGATTCTTCTTAAGCAGATGGGAGATCTCAAACTGCTCCGCGTACTTTGCGGCAGCCTTTGTCATCACATCCACGCTCTCTTTCCCCAGGATCATCGGAAGCATGATATTTTCTTCCACTGTCAGACTGTCCATCAGGTAAAAATCCTGGAAAATAAATCCGATCTGCGTCCTGCGGATATCCGCCAGCTTATCCCCATAAAGTTCTGTCGTATTCTGCTCCATGAAGAAAACCTCTCCGTCTGTCTGCTTGTCGATCATACCCAGAACTTTCAGCAGGGTCGTCTTCCCACAACCGGATTTCCCCATGATGCCGACAAATTCTCCTTCATCTACAGCAAAATTCAGCCCTTTCAGAACCTTGATATCCTCCCCGCTCTTTTTCTGTGCTGATTTCTGATAATTCCGAATTAAATTTTTTACTTCTAATACATGCATTACCTGCTTTTCCTCCTAAATAAACGCCAATGACAATTTACTAAAATCTTTTAATTGCCATTTTCCTTGCATGATTATCTACAAGATATTCCTTGCCAAATACGCCTACAACCTCATTAGTATTAAATACCAATGCCAATTTTTTACTAAAAATAGGGTTTAATACAAATTTAATCTCAGTATTTTCTGGCGAAAATCCATATTCTAATAATTCCAAAGGCTTTAAGCCCTCATTAAACGAAAAGCACCATTCACTTCCTATGCCTCTCATTCTCATCAATTTTGCAGGAATTTTCAGTCCCAACACCCCTAGTTCATACAATCAGCTAATCTTGTTAAGTATCTGTTCACAGTCAAATGCAAACGTCGTAATAAATGATACCTTTGACAACACATCAAATAACTCTTTTCCTGTTAAAATAATATTTTTTCCATTAAATTCAAGTAAAACTTTACTAATATTTAGGAACACCTTATCATACTCATATAGAAATTCTGTTTTAATAATATCATCAGCCTTATTGTTTATAATCAGCTTGATTGTTTGCATATCAATCTTATTCGCTTCTGGATTAGCCATATTCTGATTAGCATTGTATAATAAAGCATAATATTTCAGAATATCCCTTGGTCTCCAAAAAGATACCCTTAACAGATATTCAAACAGGGGAATATTTATCACTGCTCCATTGATCTCTATACCTACCTCCTCAGGTATCGCCGGTAGATGTTTCTTCATTATAACTGAAAGCCTTTCCCATAAGTCCATATCTGATCTATGGGGAATACTAAAAATATATTCTAATCTGAGAACTACAACCTCCAGCAACTCAATTGCGTCCCAAGATAAATCTGTAAAATTAACTTTAGAAATATCCCGATCTGCCGTTTCAATTTGATCCAACCTATCTTTAGGTAAAACAATACAAAAATGTATATCTTGTACTAATGGATCTTTTGAACATTTCATAATTTCTACAGCTCTAACCATACTTCTATAAAATAGTCTTTCAAATTCCGCCCTTTTTTCACCTTCTATTCTATCTTTTTCATTCTCTTTTTGTAATAAGAAATTTGTCTCTATACGAAAATCCTCACTTAAAGTATCAAATCCATCTAAAGCAATCATAATCCTTTTTTTGCATCTTGCTATAGCTAATTGAAAATTTGAAAACAGTTTTTTTCCTAAAAATTTTCTAAATACATTTTGAACAGTAAAATTAGCTACCATAGAGGCCTCAAATGCCTCTGGTGTCGCATAATCTATGATATATTTACTAATGAACTCTTCAAAAAAAGTCACGCATTGTGTAAATATAGTTTCCTGAATATTATCTTCTTCAAAACTATTAATATTAAAAATCCTTTTCAGTTTATTTCCCACTTGATGAAAAATAGGCTGCCTATCATCATTGATATTGCACTCTTCTTCTTCCAGACAGACTATGTATATACCACACAAATAGATGTATACATTCCAAAACAACTGCAACATTTTAGATCTTGAAAAAAGTCTTCTATCATCTTTATATTTTTCTAAAACTGAATACACTTGATATATATCAATACAATCCGCACTAATAGGCTTTAATATTTTATATTTATCTGCGAATTTAACTTCTCCTTCATCATACTTCTCAAGAATTTCAAAAAAAGTAGTTTTTCCACTTCCTTTTCTCCCGATAATAAATGTACATCTCTGAGACATTATACTTGTATATGCATTTGTTTTGAACATACATTCTTTTGGCAATTTACCATTAGATTTCGTATCACAAAACAAACTTTCATACATTTCTTCTTTTGATTTAAAATCATAATCTTTTCTTCTACTTGCTGAAAATGTTTTGCTTATAATAGTTGATACTAAATTAGTCATTTCTGTCCTATACATAGTATTAACTACTTTTTTCCCGTTTTTTGCTTTTATAATGACATTCCCCTTAGAAAGATCTACCGCTATTTTGCTACTGAAATCTTCTGTTACTGCCGTTTTTAGAGTTCCTTTAATCAAAACCTCCAAAATCGAATCTTCTTCTTTTTTCAACTTAGATTTGATCAGTTGATATTCCCGATAAACCCCTCTTGTTATGTCCCCTTTATCAATTATTTTCTTATACTCTGGTGAAAAGAAAACAACTACAGAATCACATGAAATTATTTCTTTTTCTCTCTTAATAAAATCTTCAGAACACATAAAACTTTTTTTATCGAAAATAACTTGTACTTTCCCACCAGACTTTTTTTCTACTTCTTTTTTTAGATATTCCATTATTTCTGTTGAATTATCCCAACAGTACGAAAAATAGCATGTACTTTTCACAATTTCATCCTCCCTGCTATTTATCATTTCAGAAATGATAATATCGGCTGTTGAAATATAAATGTCAATATTATCATTAACGGCATATAAAATAACCACTCACAAGTAGCAAATAAACAGTTTAAATACCTTAATTTTTTATCTTTTGTCTTCTTATAATTTATATCCTGTATATTCAAATCAAACTCCACTACTGCCTTCTGTCGAACAATATCGTAAAGCATTTTAAATTTTCTTTCTAACTGCAAATAATAGGAATCTAAAAACCAAAAAGTTATAGCTGGAATATATGTAAGCCCAAAATAATTCTGATTCATATCTTTGTCTGCAAGAGCAAAAATAGCTACTATAAGCGTAACCGCCCACCCTTTAAGCATAAAAGAATTAGTAGCCATTCTTTGTATAATATTTTGTATCATTTCCAAATGTTTATATTTATCTTCCAAAAACAAATCCCCCATTTTCCTTACATATATTATATATTCGTGTACAAATTATAACAAGAAATTTTACATATACTTATTCAACAATTTACATATATAACTTTTTACAAATTTATATCAGGGGTTTAAAACCTTTTAATCTCCTGACCCCTATACGGTTATTCCTTCACTTGGATTTCAAAGCCCGTCCATGCCTGTTCAGCAATACGATTGACAAATTCCTTTAATCCCATTCCGGCAGTCCCACTTGATTTTCTTCTACCAGTGCATCCCGCATGTTCTTTTCCACATTCGTAATAAAATACGCTCCTTCCATCTCACGAAACCCTTTCCGTACAGCCTCCATCTGTTCATCCGGAAACCGCATGAAATTAAGACAGTCCTCCTGTACTGGGATTCCCTGTAATTTTGCCTCTTCTGTCCATTTCCCATCTTCTGTTTTATTATATAAGAATCCCATCAAAAAGTTATAGCCGATTTCTTTCTTATTACTTAACATACCAACCGCACCATAAGCGGACACCGCCGCCATTTTTCGCCCATCTAGATCCGGCATCACTTGAAAATGGGTTTCCTCGCTGCTCAAATCCACTTCGTTCATATGGCTGATTCGGTACGTCGGCTCTTCGGTATATTGTTCTTGCTACCGGAATTTCTTCAGTGCCACAAAATATGTTTCACCAAATTGTTTCCATTTTTCCTTGTCAAATCGTACCTGTCCCGTCTCATAATCCACTGCCGGCTGAAACCAACGTCCTCCAAATTGTGACAGTCCCTCTATGATACACTGTCTCAATGGCAGATTTTCAGATAGTTTTGCGTACTCCAGCCATTCTCCAAGCGATTTCCCCTCTAGAATATCGATATCCTGTATTCCTGCCAGAACGTAATAGGAACAGGTAAGGGGAAGCAGATATTGCTTGCCGCCATGTTTCCCGACCTCCAAGAATTCTTTTTATAACTTCCCTCTTTCCAATAGGAATCCTCATCCATATAGGAGTCCAACGGGGCAAACGCACCACTTTGTATAATCTGATACGGATTATCGAACAAATCAGGTTCCACTGTTGACATCTCCATAGGAGCAGTCAGCACATAGAGATCCGGCCCTTTCCCAGCCATAAGTTCAATTTGCAATTTTTGAATTTCATTTTCACGGATTGTCATATCCAGAGGCAATACCTCAACCTGAATATCCAGATTTTCATTCTCATCCTCCATTGCGCTCGCCCGCATCTGTACTGTACTTTCAAATGCCTGTTCCGTAAGTACGGTCAATGTTGCCTTTTTATCCGTGTGCTTCTCCCCATGCATCCAGTCATTACCAAAGCCAAATATACACAAATCATTAACACTCTTATTCCCTTATTGTTCCTCATTTACCGTCTCCTCCTTGGTATTTTTATATATGGTATCAGTCTGCCACTTATATTCCATATATCAATTCCTAATTCTCTAATAATTTTCAGGTAAATCTTGTTTATCTACATAATTGAGTGTTATATTGTTCTATTTATACTATTATTAACTAACTATTTATGTATGTCAATATCTTTTCTATATTTAAATTTTACATCTACATAATAAAAATCATTTATATACAAATTAATTTTTGAGTTATTGGGGTACTTAATAAGATCCCAACCCTCCCTCTGTTGGAAAGGATGGCGGTGGATTTTTATCATCAAATGATTAGACAGCGATGGCAATTACCACTAACCTCAGCGTGATTCCACCGTGAAGAAATAAAAACCCTCGGACTACCATCCGGGGGTTTACATTTTGGTGAGTTCATTAACAAAATCATCTCTATTTCCTTTGTCCCTGTCAGTTAAACGATTATGAATATCGCTTACCTGTTCCCCCCCTGCTTTTACTCTTTCACCTGTGTTTCGTAGTTCCTGCGTCCTTTCTCCGCAATTTCCGCACCTGTTTTTTTACAATCTTCCCAGTCTTTGGTGACCTCCCATCTTTTCTCCCGCTCCGCTTGATCTACAGAAGTCTGTAGCATACTTTCTGTTTTCGTGGAAAAATAGGCCAGATTGAATTGTGACAGTATCTTCATCGTCTCTTCTATCGTCTCATCAGATAAGCCTGATCTTTTCAGCATCCACTTTATGGCCTCCTGGTCAGCCGGATTATCACGCCCTCCTATTCCATCTTCCAATCCTTCTGTCTGACGGTTCAAAAACAGCATCAAAAACCGGTATGCGTCCTGTTTAGTGTCACTTGACATGCCAACGGCTCCGAAGGCCTGAACCTCCATTATCCGGTTCCCTTGCAAATCCGGCACAATTTCCATTCTCTTGATTTCATTCGTAATACCCTTTACTGTCATTTCACCATACCAGTCGACCGATTCCGAAAAATACTCTGTACAGAATTGTTCCATTAAAACAAAAAAATCCGCCCACTGTTTTTCGTCAAAAAGTATGGCTTTCTTCTCATAATCTGCCGCCGGCTGATACCACCCCTTCACATGTAAAGCTTGCTGCGCCATCGTCCCCCGTAAATCCAGATCTTGCGAGCTGTCGGCGTATTCCAACCATTCTAAAAGCGTTTTCCCATTCAGATTTCCTGTCCCCTCTGTATTTGATAGAAACAGCTCTGACTCAAAAGAAAGTGGAAGAATATACTGCTTGCCCTCATACTGCCCAGCCTTTAAAAGAGGATCAAAGTAGCTTGTTCCTTTCCAGTAACTATCCTGATTCATATTATCATTTAAAGGCGAAAAGACGCCACTTTGCATTGTTTTATAAGGATTGTCAAACAAAGGCAGTTCATCCAACGGTTCTCCGGATCCATAGCGTAAATTGTTTAAAATATATACGTCGTACCCTTTTCCTGCTACAATCTGTGTTCTTAGCTTCTGAATCTGTGTTTCTCTCGTTTCAGGTTCCTCAGAGAGCGTCTGAATTTTTACTTCCACATCATCATATTTCTCATTAAATCCATGACGTGCTACCTTTACCTGGTCCTCATACTCCCTTTCTGTCAAAATTGTCAGAACAAGCTTTTCTTCCTTCTTTTCATCACATCCCGATAAGCTCAATGATAATATAATAAAAAAAGCAAGCGTAAGAACGGTTTTTCTCATAAAATCACCCCCTTTTAATCCTTTCTTCAAGCAAGGAGTTGTCTGTTAAAAACAGACAACTCCTTAAATTAGTACTTTTTACTGCAAATAATAGGCTTAATTATAACCACCGCATTTTGTTGATACAGTAATAAACCCTGTATAGGAAGGATTCCCTCTCAAATGACAGGTAGGACAGGTTGGTGTATCTTGATATTTCCTTTGAGTAAGGCTATCCGTACCATGCAGATATCCATGTGTACACTTAACTTCTATAACACGTGTCTGAAAAACTTCACGTACGTTTGTCATTGCCGAACCACAATTCGGACAAAGCATTGCCCTCGGCTGAATATCAGATGCATTAACGGAAACAACTCCCATAGCCAGAACCATTACAGTTGCTGAAATCACAGCAACTACTTTTCTAAACTTCTTTTTCATAAATTGTATCTCCTTTCTTTATCTCGTTCCCATTATCCTACCTTTCTTTACAAAACCATTGGCTTCTCCTCCTCTTCCCATCTATCATTCCCCGTTCTTAATATTATAGTTAAATTTTACATTCCGCATTATTATCTGTCAATTTCATGACCATGATTCTATTTTTTCAGTCCATTAAATTTTATCTTATTAATTTAACTAACAAATGCAGTAATACTCCCCCATATCCTCCCATTAGTCCTGGATTCATCCTTTCCTGTGGGAGAAGCCGGATTTTTTCATAGTTTCCCCTCTCTTTTCTCTTCTTTCCCAACACCTGATCTGCCAGGTTCAGAATCCATAGATTTCCACTGTTCCCATGACACAAACTCCAACTGTCCCGTTTCCAGAACGCGGACGTTTTCTGATACCCTCTGTCTATATCTTTTTTTAAACGCTTTTTCCACTTTGAATCGGTAATTTTTTCGTAGCACCAGAGTCTTGACAACAAAATCCCCGCTGCCCCGTGGCACCATGCAACGGTATCTTCCCCCTCATCGCTATGATCCCTGATATCCATCCAGTTTCCGGTCTCCTCCCGATACAACGACTCTTCGTATTCCCAGATCTTTTCTGCCAGCCATCCGTACTCTTTCTTTTTTGTAAGTTCCCATAAAACAAGGACCGGCATCAGAATTCCCGCATTTCCATGCGCCATTCCTCCGATCGGGACATCGACACTCTCCGGATTCCAACCAACTCCACACTCAGTCTTAATCATTTGAGGCAACATCAAACAGATAGCGCGCTCCGCTTCCTGGATATACCTCTGGTTTTGTGTCTCTTGATAGAGTTGCAGAAACACCCATGCCGCTCCCGCTTTTCCTCCTAATAAATCTGAGCAGGAATCTTCTTCCAGAATTTGCGACACAATTCCAGCGTGTTTAACGGCATATTGCAGGTATACTTTCTCATTTGTCAGTCGATATAAATTCAGATAAGCATAAATCAAAGATCCTTCCCCGGTATATGCTCCGGTATTTTGAGACTGTAAATGATTCAATGATACCAGCCCGTTGTCCGTGTATTGAAAGACCTGCTTCTTCAACGCTGTCTGGATTTCTTCAACCCGTTTTAATTTTTGATTTGCCTGGATCATTGTCGTCAAAAGTAACAGTCCGCTCCATCCATCGTAAAAATAGACGCCCATCGGTTCTATTTCCCATGCATAATTTCCGGAACTTGCAAACCGAAGTGCATACCAGCTCACTTCTGTTCTCCGGGGATTCCATATCGCATAATCACAAAGTCGTTCAGTCAGCTCTTTTATATTTTCCTGGATCATATCTTTTTGACTTTTTGCAGGACTCTTGCTTGCGGGATAAATTTTATTAGAAAATCCACTTCTGTTTTCCGGAATCAATTCCACAGACGTCTGAATAAAATCGCATTGCCTCTTTCGATCCTTGCCACATAAACCTTGCAATCGCTTTACGATCCGATCACAGGCAGTTTTGTCATACAGATTCCGCACGCAAATTCTCCCATCCGCCGACAAATCCTTCTCTCCCATAGCAAAGGAAAAGTATGGGATATCTCCCCGAAGCAGAGAACCGATTTCTTCCTTTACAATTTCCTCGTCCTGCTCCCATCGTCCCTGACCAATAGCAGACAAGAAAATCTCACGATCCGCTCCGTCCATTAAAAGCGCCGGGTGGTAAGAACTGTTCAGCAGCATCGTATACCGCTGTGTATGCATCAACACTGTACGGCTTTGAATCTCTGTTCCTTTCCGAAGCTCCTTTTCAAAAATCGTTCGTTCTTTTTCCACGGCTTGATACGCTGTGGAAAATCCCTCCAAAATATCATTCACATACAGCACCAGATCTTCCATTCCCTCTTTTGCATGGGCTAGGTTTTTTCCTTCTGAGGAATGGCCTTCCCGATAAGTGACATACATTTCAGAGGTCTCTCCTTTTGCGACGGTTGGAATTTTAAAAGGAAGCTTCTGCCCTTTTTTGCTGTGAATAGCGCTTCCATCAATCCCTTCTCCCTCATTATTCCATGTGTAGGAAGGGAGAATTCCGGTAGCTAATACAGACTCCCAGAGATGGGATTGTACTGTATCCCGAATAGACTCCTCACTTCGCCCTCTGGAATTATGAACCAGGGCTTCCAGATCGATCATAACTGGATATGCCCCGCAGGCGATCAGATTTTCAAAGTGAATATCATTTGTTCCCAAGAGATAGGCGAGAAAAAGCTGTTCGCCAAGTCTTTGATAATACTGGTGCAACTCTGCCTCCGAATTACACGGCTTGTATTCCACAATCTGGCACCAACTATGATCTTTGCCGGACAAAATCGGATAAAAGTACTGATCTGTCCCTGTTCGCTCTCCGATCCAATCCAGTAATTTCTGATAAAACTGTTCGTTTTCCATAGAACGTGGTTTGAGCAGGATCTGACTTCCGTTTGCAAAATAGATAGTTAATACCTCTTTCCCGCCGTGATGGGAATCGGACAGGCCGGACTCTACCTTTACAATACTCCCCAAATCCTTCTCTTTCCCAAACAAACAGGACAGACTCTCTCGATCTTCAATGACCCATCGCATTACCTGTTCATAATAACAGATCGTCTTTTCTGTACATTCTTTCAGACATCTGATAAGAACCGGATACGTCTCCGAAATATGGCCGAAAAACTCACGGCTTCCACAAATCTTGCAAAAGCTCTCATACTCCTGTTCAGAAGTTTCTCCGCTCAAGTTTCCTTTCTGTTTGTAGGAATGTAATTCAGCAATCAGTGTGCGAAGAGCAATGTTCTGTAACCGAATCGCCAGTACATCTTCAAATGCTTCATACAACATTTCCTCCACTTCTTCTCCCAGCCAACTCCATCTGCTTTCCAACTCACGTTTTCCAATTTTTAAAAAAGTTTTATAAAATTCTGCAAAGAACAGCTTTTTCTCCCCGATCTCTCTGCGTACGGAATCCGCATTTCCTCTTTCTTCTTGAAACGAAATGTGCAGGAATCCTCTGTCCACCTCCTGTTTTTCTTCGAATGGAGCATCCTGTAGATACATCACAAACGCCCTATTATGTTCCCGGAGTTCCTCCACCGTCGTCTCTCCCAGAAGGTGATTCCAGTACTGCGTCCGTTCTACATTTTCTGGTTTACTGGAATCTATATTTTGATAAATACGTTCTGATAAATAGGTATCCGACACTTTTACACCTCCTTTGTTTTAAAAAACAGGATGCCCCAAGGAACATCCTGTTTTGTTTGACTAGCAGCAAAAGATTGTTAAAAAGGCTGTACATTGAAGTGTATATGTTCTTCCTCTGTCTACTACATTATCTGAGCAGTTTATTTTCTGCACTTCCTGCATCTCAACCAATAAATCTCCTGCAAATTCTAAATTTTTGTTTTCTTTCATAGGTTCTCTCCTATTCTCTCTTTACTTATTGGAAAAAGAAATCGAGATCTTGACCTCTTCTTCTACTACATCACATTGAAAGGATCCATCGTATTTCTTCACAATACGTCGGATACTTTTCAATCCATAACCATGAACTTTTTTGTCTTCTTTATCAGAGACAAATTCCCCATCCTTTTCCTGCGGACGTTTCCCGATCGAATTAGCAATCGTAAAAAACAGAAATCCTTTCCTCTGTCTGATTTCCACCCGGATCCATCTTGTTTCTGTCTTCATCTTTTTACATGCTTCTATTGCATTGTCCAGAAGATTTCCAAAGAGAACACTCGTTTCTGTCTCCTTGAATGGGAGACTTTGGAGGACATCCGCTTCAATCTGAAACCGGATGTTCTCCAAATTAGCCTCCTTCTTCTTTTCACTTAACAGAATATCCAGATTCCGGATTCTTGTCCATCTTTCCTCCTGAACTTCTACATAGCTTTCCAGTAACTGATCCAGATAGGTTTCGATCGCTTCATACTCTTTTTTCAATGCATATTCTCTCAGAATAATCATATGGTGACGCATATCGTGTACCTGAATCCGGTTCTGCTCTAATGCTTTCATCATATCCCGCATATTGTCCAGTTCCAGTTTTTCTCTGACTTCCAGAATCTGATTTTCCTGTTTCAGACTCTGGTTTTTCCAACTAATTCCTAAGCAAAATGCAACAACGACAAAGATCGCAAGTAAGGAGCAGGCCGCACTCCATCCACTAACATCTGACAATCCGTTCAAAATATCATAAATCAGGAAATGATATCCTGTTACAATAACCACTAGAATCCCCATAGTAACAAGCATAAATGTTTGTGCTTTTTCAACTATAATTTCGCCTTTTCTCTCTTTCTTTAAGAAAATCAAAATAGATATAATGCTTATTCGGGACAAAATGAAAAGTATGCACTTTTCTCCAGAATAGTTATATGCAGAAAACACTTGATAAAAATCATTTCCAATCGCTATTCCGCAAAAAGCAAAGAAAAGGTCTAATAATGCTACAAACAGATAATAAATTCCTACAATTTCTACAATAAGATGCCATCTCTTCACATTTAAAATCACTGCTACTACTATTGTATAGAAAATGCAAAGCCACAATATAGCACTTGATAAGAAAAATATTCCTCTGTTTACACCCAGCACAATCCCCATCCCCAGGATATTTCCCCAGATGAGGATTTTCTGCCAGGTCTGCAAATACCGTTTCTCCAGCACAGTCCGGTACAGGATCTGATAACACATCCAGATCTCAAAGCATGAGATCAGAGTCAAGATTATGATGTGGGTTGCTCGTTCCATATTCTTTCCCTCCAGTAAGCCTCGATCCTCTTTTTCGCGGCTTCTATCCGGTACTGATTCAGCTCCAAGGTGTGTCCTTCCTCCAGACAGATAACATTGTCCCTTATACTTTGGACATTGCGGAGGTTGATTATATTACTTCTGTCTGCGAGAAAGAATTCCTTGCTGTCCAGTTCTTCCAGAAGCCGGTCAAGAGAGATCCTCTCCCGAAAGGTACCCTGGAACGTCTCAAATTCAGCATATTTTCCCATCTTTCTTTTGTGTATACAGATCATTTCACGGAAATAGATTTTCTGTTCTCCGTCCTCGTTCCGCAGCATCCTGTACTGATTTCTCTCAGCACCCAGACGGTACATCAACTTTTCCAGAATTCCAGGAAGTCGTTTGTCCATCTGCTCTTTTAGGATATACTGGTCCGCCTCAATCTCATAGCTTTCCATGGCAAATTCCTTATGAGATGTAAGGAATACTAGTCCACGGTTCGGATATTTCTTCCGGAGGATTCGTCCGAACTCCAGTCCTGTTATGCCGTCTCCAAGCTCAATATCTACAAAGAACAGATCGCCCTCTTCTCCGTGCTCTTCCTGTTTGGCCTCTGCCAGAAAGGCTTCCGCAGAAGAAAAGATCTGAATTTTTGCGTCTCTGAATGCATCTGTTTTCTCTTTGATTTTGTCCCGAATGATAGCCTGCATCTGTCTGTCATCATCAACGATCACGATCTTAAACATCTTATTTTCCCTCCTTTATCAGCAGATAATATCTGTTCTGATTTACATTGTGGAAAATGGCCTCGCCATCCTGTATCCTGAGTCGGAATGTATGCTCCCACAGACCGTCTTCCCCGTTCTGTGCAAGCTGTTTTCCGCAATGATACAAATAGGTGCCTTCTTCTTTTTTCGTCACCTTCTGAATAATGTCATTGACCGCATCCCCAATACGCATAGATTGTCGGGCCGGATTCCAGCTCCCAAGGAGCCGGTTGATTACGCTTTTATTAATGACAATCGTTTCACAGAACAGCTTCCGGAACGCCTTTCTCACCTCCTTTTTAGCCCCCAGGCTGTCAAAGATCTCTAACAGATCTGTCTCAACATCCTGATATGGGAATCCCAGATCACCGTATGCCTGAATATGGAGAAGGGCTTTTTGCAGATCCTCCTTTTCTCCCAGACGTATGTAACGGTCTTTCAGCCATCGGATACTCTCAAGAAGGACTTCCCGGCATCGCTTCGGATCTGTCTTACGGAACATTGAGACAGCCAATTTGATCCCTTCGACTTCCACGTTGGTCTCTTTCATTCTGTCTACTCCTTCTCCCAGGGCTAACTATCTTTTATCCTCCCATTTCCCTTTTCCCCCATGGGGGATTGTACTACATTTTTCGAGTATTTTCGTCTTTCTGACCATGAATTACCATTTTTTGTCCCTGAATTCCTTTTAGAAAGCTACGACAGAAATCATTTCTATCGTCCCCATGAACGACAAAAGGCGAAAGTTTCGCCTTTCGCCTTATAGTATGATCTGCTGTTCTTCTAAGACTAAATTCGCCATGATTTCAAAGCCTTAAATCATAAAGGATACGAGCTTATCGATATCTTCTTTTTCGTAAGCGATGATCTCCTTTTCTTTATTTTGTCTATCTTTAGTATAGCTTATTTTCCTGCAATTACAATATCCTTTTCACGGATTTCGATTTTTTTCTCCTTGAGGAGCCGTCCCACCGCACGTTTGAATTCGTTTTTGCTCATCTCAAATTCGCCGCGGATTGTCTCCGGAGACGCCTTGTCTGTAAATGGAATACGTCCACCGTTCTTTTCCATGTATTCCACGAGTTTTGCCGCATCCACATCCATCTGGATAAAGGCTTTTTCCCGCACGCTTAAATCAAGTTTTCCATTGTCCTTGACTGCGGCTACTCTCGCCCGGATCGTCTCGCCCACCCGGTATGTATGATAGACTTCGCGTTTCGGGATCAGTGCGGAATACTTGCCGTCCACAGCCACAAACACACCGAATCGGTCGCTGAGTTCATATACGATTCCCTCTACCATATCGTCTTTCTGATACGGAGAATCGCAGGAAAGTTTCTCATACACTTTCATAGTCGCACAGAGACGCGCACTCTTGTCAATGTAGAGACTTACGAGTATGCTGTCGCCCTTTTTCACTGGTGTCGTCTGCTCACGGAACGGGAGGAAAAGATCTTTCTCCAGTCCCCAGTCGAGGAATGCTCCATTCTTCCCGGTGTCGATGACTTCCAGTATTGCTAGTCCGCCAAGAGTGAGCTTCGGTTCGTTGGTTGTCGCGATCAGCCGGTCCCGGGAATCTTTATATAAAAATACTTCCACCGGATCTCCGGGCTCCAGCCCCCTTGGCACCTGCTTTTTCGGTAGGAGGACATGCTCTGACTCCGTCCCCAGATATACGCCGAAATCCACTTCCTTCTCCATCATCAATACTTGTTTTTCACCCAATTTCATCACTTTTGTTCTCCTTTATTCTTTAGCTCAATCACCGCATATGGTTTCCCATCCCTATCACACAACGCTGCCGTTGCCGCGCCGCCTTCTGTCGTGTACATAGGATAAAGGATATCTCCGTAAACAGCTGATTTCTTATATTCTACGCGCAGACTCTGAAAGTCCGTCTCCACACCGTTTTCCTCCAGAAGCTCCACTGCCATCTGGACATACTGACAATTATTAACATGATGGTTTGTGTCAATATGGTACTTCCGGACTTTGACCGGAATGCCTTTGATTCCTTCTTGGGGCATCGCTACTTTCCGGGACGCGTACTCCATTGGATACGGCTCTTCCATTCCGTAGCGGGTGACTTCTTCCTCAGATGGCCTGGTCGGCCGGCCGGCCTCCAGATCCATATAGACCCAGATCGAATTGGCGTATGCCACGACTTCACCATCTTTATCCTGCATAATAAAATTCCGGTCTCCAAAAAATCCATGAAATCCACTGGCCCATGTAGATGTGCTGACGGTTTCCCCCAGTTTCGGGTAGCGTCGTACTTCTACCTGCCAGGAAGAAAGTATCCATGCCTTTTTGTGTTCCTCAAGATATTTCGTCCCCACACCCAGATCCTCCGACTGGAAGATGCTGGCATCCTGAAATGTATTGATGATCCCCGGCAGAGTCATGCATCCGTCTGCCGATACTTCGCTAAGCCGTACCCTTGTTTTAATCTCGTACATATGATCCCTCTCTTACTTTTCTTTTGGTTCTGCCACAAAACTCTTTTCCATTGTAATGACACATTGATAGCGCTCGTCCAGACGATGGATTTTTTCTGTCACCAGACGCTGCAATGTATTCTCTTCTTCTTTATCATACCCGTGAGGAAGCACCATGTCAAAGATCAGATTAATACGGTGTTCTCCTGAGACCATACGGAAATCATGGATGCTTGCATCCGGATCTGTCTGTGTTACGATATCCTCCACTTTTTTTCTTACCTTAATTACATCCTGATCTTTTGTCTCTATAGGATCCATATGAATCAGAAGATAGGTCCCAAGATATTTTCTGGCATCCCGCTCAATCTTATCGATGACCTCGTGAGACACTTCAATATTGACGTCGTTTGGTACTTCCGCATGAATAGACGCCATGCTTCTGCCCGGTCCGTAATTATGTACCAGCAAATCGTGGGTCCCTACAATCCCATCGTAGGATTCCACAAATTTCGTAATTTCGTCACATGTCTCCTGCGGCACTGCCTCACCAATGAGGGGTTCCAGAGTATCTTTTGCGATACCAACGCCCGCCCACATCACGACGAGAGCGACGCCAATCCCTACAAAGCCGTCAATATTGATTCCCGTAACCCGGAAAAATAAAACGGACAGGATCGTAGCCGTCGTCGTCGCTACATCACCCATTGCGTCGGCTGCCGTCGCCATCATCACTTTGGAATTGATCTTTTTGCCCAGCTTCCTGTTAAAGGAAGCAAGCCAGATCTTAACTCCGATGGAAAACATCAGGATCACCACAGACACTGTGTTAAATTTCAGGATCTCCGGCTGCCGGATTTTTCCAATGGCGTCTTTTAGAAAGGTAAATCCTACCTCCAGAACAATGAAAGCCACAATAAGCGCCGCAATATACTCGATCCGTCCGTGTCCAAACGGGTGCTCCTCGTCGGCTGGCTTTTCCGCCATCTTGACGCCTACAAGCCCGATAATCGACGAGCCTGCGTCCGAGAGATTGTTGAAGGCGTCCGCCGTGACAGAGATACTGTGAAGCACAATGCCGATCGCTCCTTTCACAAGGAATAAAAAGACATTGCAAAAGATCCCCACCATACTTGCCAGTACGCCGTATGCTGTACGTACTGCTACTGTCTCTGTATGTTCATAGTTTTTGACAAACCGTCTTACTAAAAATTCTGTCATTCCTTTTCCCTTTCGTCTTTTGTTCTGAAGCTTTAGAGCCCCTCCTACGACCCAAAGAAAAACCATTTGACTTTGAATTTTGAGGTCGCCGTTACCATATCGTACTCATCGTCTGTCAGAACATGCTTGAGCTGCTTTTTCCCTTTTTCGGGTACGACTGCCTGGACACTGTCGATAAAACAAAGATTCGGGTAGAGCACACACCACCAGTTGTGGCCTTTGGCTTCCCCAATCTGGATTCGGAGTGCCTCGTAGGAACCTGCCGGAAAAGTGACGTCCCCATAGCTCTTCTCAGGGAAGTCTGTCCACTCCAAAGCTGCCTGCACCGGATAGGAATATCCTTCCCTTCGGACCGTCTCCTCGGCCACCTCCTCAATCCCGGTTAAATGGCTTCGGATAAAGTTCTTGGTCTCTTCCAGGCTATCACAGTCCATCTTTGCTTCGAGCCAGGATACAACCTCATCCTTGACTGTCATCTTCAGCTCCTGATCCTCTTTGCTGTCGCTGTTTGCAAGCACATGGAAGCGCAGCACTTCCTCCGCCATGTGCTTCTGTGCCGTTTCCATCTTAGCACTGACCGTCTCCGTACGCCAGACACAGGCAGTCAGCATCGCAGAAAGGATGACAGCCGAAACTGCCATCACCCATTTTCGTTTTCTCTCCGTCATCATCCAAACTTTCCTCCCGTTACTTTCATCTGAAATTTAACAGGAGTATTGCCGGATCTCCGGGATTTATTCTGTTTTTTCCGGATTTCTGTTCCGGCGGATCGTCTCCAGGACGGCCTGGGCCTGCTTGTCAATGTGGACGGCGATCTTTTCTTCCGCCTGCCCCTTCTGTCCAGCTTCCAGATAGCTGATGAGCTCCTTGTGCTCCCTGGAAATCTGCGGGTGAAACTCCCTGTGCTTTAAGTATTCCACCCGGTAACGATACATCTGCTCACCCAAATTGCTCAGAAGCTGGATCAGCCTCTGATTGTCTGTCGAGCGGTAAATAATATCATGGAAATGGACATCTGCTTCTGCGGTCCTTGTCACATCATCCGAGGTCAGGGACCGGTCAAATTCCTCTGCCGCCTCTTTGAGCGCTTCGATCTGCTCCCCGGAAATCCGGTCGCAGCTTAAGCTTACCGCCAGCACCTCCAGGGCTCTTCTGACTTCAAGCACGTCCCTCATACTCTTCTCTGTGATCTCCGCGACCTCCGCTCCCCGTCTTGGGATCATCAGCACCAGCCCCTCAAGCTCCAGCTTCCGGATCGCCTCCCGGATCGGAGTCCGGCTGACGCCGAGCTTTTTTGCAAGGCGCACTTCCATCAGCCGCTCTCCCGGCTTTAGTTCGCCACGTAAAATCGCCTGACGCAGTGTCTGAAACACCACGTCTCGCAGCGGAAGATACTCATTCATTTCTGCTCCGAAATCTGCTTCCATTCATCGCTCCTCCTGTTCTTTCGTACATTGTGAATGGTTGTCGTGTAAATCTGTCTTGCAAGTCCCAACTGTCGAATCTGTTCCGCCGTCTTCTTTGCCATACTTCGCTCTTTGAAAAGACCAAATACGGTCGGACCGCTTCCGCTCATCATCGCATTGATGGCTCCGCCTTTGATCATTTCCTCCTTGATCTGTGTAATCACCGGATACTCTGTCTCTGTCACATTCTGTAGGACATTTCCCATGGATCCGGCCACCCGGATGAGATCCCGGTCCTTTAAACCTTCGATAATCCCGTCTATATCCGGATGGTCTACGATCGCCAATGCGTCCAGTTTCTCATAGACGAGCTTTGTGGACACGGAAATCGGCGGCTTTGCGATGAGCAGATGGCACTTTGGCATGGCAGGGAGTCTGGTCAGCTTCTCCCCGATCCCTTCCGCAAGCGCAGTCCCGCGCATGATGCAGTACGGGACGTCCGCGCCAAGGGTCACGCCCCGTTCCATCAGTTCTTTTTCACTTAACTTCCACCCGAACATCCGGTTCATGCCAAAGAGCACTGCGGCAGCGTCTGCGCTCCCGCCCGCCATCCCAGCCGCAACCGGGATATGCTTTTTCAAGTGGATCGCCACACCGCGCCTCTCACCGAATTCATCCAGAAGAATCTTCGCCGCGCGGTATGCGATATTTGTCTTATCTGTCGGCAAATATATGAGATTGGTGGACACGGTGATGCCCGGTTCCTGCCGTTTCTCTAGCGTCACCTCATCATACAGGTAAACGGTCTGCATAATCATCCTGACATCGTGATAACCGTTCTCTCTTTTTCCAAGTACATCAAGCCCCAGATTAATCTTCCCAAGTGCTTTTAGCTGAATCCGTTCCATCCAATCTCTCCTTGTTCTCACTCTTTTCTCTTCTGCCCCAATGGGACACTATGTATTTTGTATACATTTCTTTATAGTATACTCAAATTCTCCTTAAAAATCAATATCCTCTCACCTGGCTGGAGCCCTTTTTCCTTCTCGATTCCATTCACCTCGCAGATACTCTCCTCCGTTGTTCCAAAGCGTTTTGCAAGTCCAAAAAGATCATCTCCATCCTTGACTGCATACCCCACAATTCCCGGCCGCTTTGCAAGCTCTTCCATGGATCTCTCCTCCACAGTCAGTCCAGCGATATTCTCAATCGACACCGGACGCCGCACCAACGCCCTAAAAGAGACCGTTGCCTTGACCTCAGCTTTTCCCTGACCCAGGAGATTCACGGAGAGCTGCTCGATGTAGCCGTTTAACGAGCTGCGTACATCCGGGTACATCTCATTACATTCCAGCACACAGGTAAACGGTACCATACCCTGCCAAGTATCAAACGGAATATCATCATCCGGTTTGACATACAAAAATCCGATATGGAGGATGCCCTCTACCTGGATTCCTTCTTCTTTTGCTTCGGTTCTGACAATCTCAAGGCTGCCCGATGTATGGCAGATCTGAAAAATATTGTCTTTCAGCTCCGGAAGAGAGAGTGTCTCACTGACGCTGCATTTGAGATGATTCTGCATGACAAGCTGCTCACACTCCTGCATTTCTTTCTGGACGGTGAGATTGCAGCTTAAAGAATAAAGATCCTCCAGAAGCTCCACCTCTTCCTCTTCAAAAACCGACGCTTTCACCTCCAGGGACGCTTCGATTCCGATGATCCGCATTTCCCCGTCCTCATCGAGTCTTGCTTCTGCATTCTCATCCGTAAAGGCAGTGTCAATCTGGTGGTACATCGTCTCATCCGCCCCCGGACACGGGATCCTGCCTTCAAAGCGCACCGGTTCCTCGATCCAGTTCAGTGTCTCATCCGGCGTTTCATAGAAACAGAATACCAACAGCTCGCCCTCCACGATGAGGCTGTCTGCCACCAGCTTCGTATCCAGCCGCTGTGGTTTCATATCCGTCCACAGCAGGGCGGCGATATTTTCCTTTCCTTTTGGGAGCCGGATCTCTTCCTTGATGCGGTAGGTATCCCGAAGAGTATTCTGCATTTTCAGAACCCGCCTGTCAGCCTTTTTCTTACAACATCGGTCAACGCCCTCCACGTCCACGGTCAGTTCCCCCTCTTCTCCTGTCTCCGGTACAAGAACCATTTCCGCCATCGTGCGGATATTGAGTTTCCGGGAGTGGATCATCACCGCCGTCACATCCGTCCGGGTGCTTCGGATCAGCCAGTCACCCCTCTCCTCCTCGGTATAAACCATCTCCTCAAACGGAAACTGACCGGACAATTCGGCCATCTTTTCTTCCGCCTCATCCGTGACGTAAAGAATGTGAAACAATAGTTTCCCGTGGACTTTCACATAGTTATCCACCTTGCGGATTTCTTCGATCCGCAGCTCGCCCTCACTGATCATCACCTTTTTGATATCCTTTTTATTATCCGGCACATTGTAGTCCTCATCAATCAGAAACTGGTCCGTAACCGGTTTTCCACTCCACTGTTTTACAATCTGTTTTTTCACCAACTCCATAGGGAACCTCCTCATTCTTCAAAGACAACATGTCTGTTATGATAATCCAGTTTAACAGCAATATAAGGCCACGTCGATTTCTCGATCACCTGCTCTTTTTCTCCCGGTCCTTTAAGCTCGGTACGAATATGTACGGCATTTTCCGTTGCGTAAAGTTCTTTCACCTCAATGCTGTACCCGCTGCTTTCCTTCTTCCCGTATCCTCTGACGAGAACCATCTGTCCCTGATCTGTGTATGTCAGTTTCATCGGTTCGTCCTTTTTCTCCTCAATCGTTGCCTGTAGTTCCTCTGGTATGTCTTCCTTTTCCAGGACCGTAAAATCCAGTTCCTGCTTCTTCTCCCCTCCAAGATCCGTAACCGAGCACCCGGCCACCAAAAAAAGGAAAAGTATCGCAGTACAGGAGAAGATGATTTTTCGGAAATTTCCTGCTTTTTTGCCCATACGATGCGATCCTGCTTTTTCTCTTTATCATCTTACACAAAGTTCCTGAAAAAAATGACAAAACCGGATTTCTTTTCCAGCATTTTTATAGTATAATGATAGTACTTTGTTGATATGTCGTTTCTCGACATGTTGTCTATTAAACTTTTTTGGAAAGGAACTAATCCTATGATTCGCTTTATCTGTGTCGCCATTTTTCTGGTGGTCTTCCTGATTCTTTCCATTCCGGTCTTCTTCGTGGAATGGCTGATCGGAAAGAAAAACCGGGAAACGAGGGATTTTTCTTCCCTGCGGATTGTCCAGTGGGGATTTCGTTGTATCCTGCGGATCGCTGGCGTAGAGACTACAGTGATCGGCCTTGAGAATGTGCCGGATGAACCGGTACTCTTTATCGGGAATCACAGAAGCTATTTTGACATTCTTCTGACTTACTCCCGCTGCAAGCGTCTGACCGGCTATGTTGCCAAGAAGGAAATGGAGAAGATTCCGCTGCTCTCCACGTGGATGAAGTATCTTTACTGCCTGTTTCTGGATCGTCACGACCCGAAGCAGGGGATGAAGACAATCCTGACAGCGATTGATTATATCAAACGCGGTATCTCGATCTGCATCTTCCCGGAGGGCACGAGAAATTCGGGAGAAGAGTTAAGCCTTCTTCCTTTTAAGGAGGGCTCTTTTAAGATCGCCGAGAAAACCGGGTGCGCCATCGTCCCGATCAGTCTCAACAATACCGCAGAGATGTTTGAGGCTCACTTTCCTAAGATCAAAAAGACCCACGTCGTCATCGAGTACGGCGCTCCGGTCTACCCGAAGGATCTTGACAAGGAGACAAGAAAGCATCTCGCCCCGTATTTTGAGCAGATCATCAAAGAGACCATTCAGAAAAATGTAGAAATCGTATAGAACTAAACGGGTGGAAATTTGTATGTCTCCACCCGTTTTTATGTACTCTATTCATTTTTCAAAAAAGCTTCTATTTCGAGAACAGCCTGCTCTTCGTCGCATCCCTCAGCTGTGATCTCAATTTCCATTCCCTTTGACGGTTGAAATGCCATCATTCCCATAATACTCTTTGCGTTGACCTGCATCTCCCCGCTCTTCAGTAAGATCCGGCTCTGGAACTGGCATGCAATACGAACCAGTTCGGCCCCCGGAGCCTCATATCTGCTTCCAAAATCTGCTGCTGTCACGTTTCGTGTGGTCATATTGACTCCTCCTTCCATCTGGAAATGTCCTTTTTTTACATCTATTATATACTACTTCTCCCAGCCTTTCAATTTCAACACGGATTTTTCTTCCCCTTTGCCCGGATGAGTGCTATAATGTTTCCAGCATTATGCTGAATCACCAGAAGTGCCAAAAGGCACATTCCGGGTTGATACGCGGTCGCCAAGGTCACATCATGCCCAGACTTTGGCCCATCGCTATTTTATAATATAGGCTGTGTGTCAGGCCGCACAGCGAAAGGAAGTGTATCCAATGCTGGAACGTAATTTAACATTATTGACAGATTTGTATGAGTTGACAATGATGCAGGGATATTTTAAGGAGAAGGATCACGACAAAGTTGTTGTCTTTGACGTTTTTTATCGTGCCAATCCATGTAACAACGGCTACGCCATCGCGGCCGGACTCGACCAGGTGATTGAGTATATCAAGGGACTTCATTTTTCCTATGAAGCGGTGGACTATCTCAGAAGTCTTCACATCTTCGACGAAGACTTTCTTCATTATCTAAGTGGATATCATTTCAGCGGTGATATCTATGCCATTCCGGAGGGAAGTGTGATCTTCCCAAGGGAACCTCTCATCAAGGTGGTGGCCCCAATCATGGAGGCACAGCTTGTGGAAACCGCAATCTTAAATATTGTCAACCATCAGTCCCTCATAGCCACCAAGACCGCCCGCATCGTTTATGCGGCAAACGATGGAGGTATCATGGAATTCGGTCTTCGCAGGGCCCAGGGGCCGGACGCCGGACTTTACGGGGCGAGAGCTGCCATGATTGGCGGATGTGTCGGCACGTCTAATGTACTGGCCGGACAGATGTTTCATGTTCCGGTCATGGGCACGCACGCCCATAGCTGGATTATGAGTTTTCCGGATGAGTACCAGGCATTTAAAGCTTATGCCAGAATGTATCCGGACTCCTGCACCCTTCTCGTGGATACCTACGACACATTGAAATCCGGTGTGCCGAATGCCATCCGCATCTTTCGTGAGATGCGGGAAGAGGGAATCCGGTCCAAAAGCTTTGGAATCCGTCTGGACAGCGGGGATCTTGCATATCTTTCTAAGAAGGCTCGCAAGATGTTAGACGATGCGGGATTCCCAGACGCAAAAATTTCTGCTTCCAACGATTTGGATGAATACCTGATTCACGACCTGAAACAGCAGGGTGCCGCCATCGATGTCTGGGGTGTAGGAACCCACCTGATTACGTCTAAGGACTGCCCGTCCTTTGGGGGCGTCTATAAGCTGGCCGCCATCCAGGATGAAAACGGTGTGTTTGTACCAAAGATCAAGCTCTCCGAGAACACGGAAAAGATTACCAATCCGGGCAACAAAACAATCTACAGGATTTACGAAAAGGAGACCGGAAAGATCAAAGCTGACCTGATCTGCTTTGCGGATGAGACTTTTGATGAAAATGACGATCTTCTGCTCTTTGACCCCATCGAGACATGGAAAAAAACGCGGATGAAGGGCGGCACCTATACAATGCGTGAGATGCTCGTCCCGGTTTTCATAAACGGAGAATGTGTCTATCACTCGCCGTCCGTCATGGAAATCGCCGAATACTGCCGTCAGGAAAAAGATACTCTGTGGGATGAGACGAAGCGTCTCTTCTACCCGCACAATGTGTATGTGGATCTTTCAGATCGCTTATATCAGGTTAAGAAAGAGCTTTTGGACCAGATGAGTATGGATAATTTATAAGGAGGAATCGAAGACTATGAGAATCATTGTTTTGGCAGGAGGACTCAGCACGGAGCGGGACGTTTCCCTTAGTTCCGGCGCCGGTATATGCCGTACATTAAGAGAAAAAGGACACGACGCTTTTCTTCTGGATCCGTTTCTGGGACTTCCGGACGCGGGAGACAATCTGGAAGCAGCTTTTACAAGACCTGATGCGGGGCTTTCCCTTGCATCAGGCATCCGTTCTACAGAGCCGGATCTGGAAGCGGTGAAAGCTTCCAGAGAAGACAAATCCGACTGCTTTTTCGGAGCCAATGTCATCGAACTTTGCCGTCTCGCGGATATCGTATTCATGGGACTGCACGGTGATGTAGGTGAAAACGGAAAGCTTCAGGCTGCCTTTGACGTCCTTGGCATCCGTTATACAGGGTCTGGCTCCCTTGGCTGTGCCCTGTCCATGGACAAAGAGATCACCAAGGTGATTTTCGAGGCAAATCATATTCCGACCCCAAAGGGAACCTGGATGAAACGGTCCACCGCGGATCACTCCCTTGCCTCCACCGGACTTCCACTTCCGCTTGTTGTAAAGCCTTGCTCTGGTGGTTCCAGTATCGGAGTCTACATTACACAGACGGAGGAGGAGTTTGATAAAGCAGTCAAAGAGTCCTTCCGCTATGAGGATGAGATCATTATTGAAGAATATATCAAAGGTCGAGAGCTCGCCTGCGGTGTGATCGACGGAAAGGCCCTTCCGGTCATCGAAATCTGTCCGAAAACCGGATGGTTTGACTATGCCAATAAATACCAAGACGGCATGACAGAGGAGATCTGCCCTGCCCGTATCCCGGAAGAGACAGCAAAGAAAATCCAGGCAATTTCCGAGCATGCGTTTCAAGCACTCAAGCTCGATGTCTATGCCCGTGCGGATTTCCTTCTGACAGAGGACGGCAACATCTATTGTCTGGAGTATAACAGCCTTCCGGGCATGACGGCCGCAAGTCTTCTTCCGAAAGAGGCAAAGGCCGCCGGTATTGAGTTTGGAGAGCTCTGTGAACTGCTGATTGAAAAATCGATGGACGCCCGTTACTGCGGGTAATCACCAAAGACAGGAGAAAACATATGAAAGGGTTATCACTGGCAAATATTGCCTCCGCCTGCGGCGGTACATATAGGGGTTCTGAGGACGCTCGAAACCGGGAAATCACAGGAGTGGCCATCGACAGCCGCAAAATCGAAAAGGACTTCCTCTTCGTCCCAATCAAGGGCGCAAGGGTGGACGGACACGACTTTATTGAACAGGTCATGGAAAAGGAGGCTCTTTGCACCTTATCCGAGCATCCGCTTACCGGGGCGCAGTATCCTTATATCCTTGTAAACTCCACCGAGCAGGCTTTAAAAGATCTGGCACACTTTTATCGAAGTCAGCTTGATCTGAAAGTCATCGGAATTACTGGAAGCGTGGGAAAAACGAGTACCAAGGAGCTGATCGCTTCTGTCCTAGAACAGAAATATCGGGTGCTGAAAACAGAGGGGAATTATAATAATGAAATCGGACTCCCACTGACGATTTTCCGTCTGACCGAGGAAGATGAGATTGCTGTTCTGGAAATGGGAATCGACCATTTCGGGGAAATGCACCGTCTGGCTGATATTGCCCGCCCAAACGTCTGTGTCATTACCAATATCGGATACGCGCATCTGGAAAATCTCGGATCACGGGAAGGAATTTTACAGGCAAAAACGGAAATGTTCGAACATTTACAGCCGGAGTTTGCGGTTGTTTTAAACGGGGACGACGATATGCTCCGCACGGTGGCCGATGTGCACGGACAAAAACCGGTCTTCTTTGGCATCGATTCCGCCGCCCCGGTCTTTGCCTCCCACATCGAAAACAGAGGGTTAAAAGGGACGCTCTGCACCATCCAGCTTCCTGCATGTGGAGACTTTTCTGAGACCACCATCCAGGCTGACATCCCGATTCCGGGCAAACATATGGTGTACAATGCGCTCGCAGGTGCCTACATCGGGCACCTCTTTGGACTTTCCCCAGAGGAGATCGAGACAGGAATCCATTCCCTTCAGCCGGTGACCGGGCGTAACCATCTCATTGAAACGGACACCCTGATGATTTTGGACGACTGTTACAATGCCAACCCGGCATCCATGCAGGCGTCCCTCGACGTCCTTGCACTTGCCACAGGTCGTAGAGTCGCGGTCATGGGGGATATGAAGGAGCTGGGAGAGAATGAGGAGCAGCTTCATTTTGAGACCGGAGAGTATGCCGCCAGAAAGGGCATTGACACTATCGTCTGTATTGGACCGCTGGCCTGTCAGATGTACCTTGGAGCCAAGAATCTTGCTTCCGGCAATACAGTTCTTCACTATACCGGCAAGGAGGAATTTTTACACAATCTTCCGTCCTTGTTTGAGGCCGGGGATACTGTTCTTGTAAAAGCGTCCAATAGTATGAAGTTTTCGGAAATCGTGGAGGCGCTCACCGAATTCGAAGCTAACACGAAAGATGAGATAGAAAAAGGAGCCAAACAATGATAGACTATCAGATTCTTGCCCTGGATCTGGACGGAACACTCACCAACTCCCAAAAACAAATCACGCCTCCCACACGGGAGGCGTTAATCCGGATTCAGGAAGCCGGAATTAAAGTGGTCCTGGCAAGCGGACGTCCGACAACCGGGGTGCTTCCCCTTGCCAGAGAACTGCAGTTGCAACGATTCGGAAGCTACATTCTCTCCTTCAACGGAGGAAGAATTACTGACTGTCGAAGCGGTCAGACTGTTTACAATCGTCTTCTGCCAAAAGATGTGGCAAAGCCCCTCTTCGAACTTATCAAAGACGCTCCGGTCGACATTGTCGGTTACTCCAGTCGTGGTATCCTCTCCGGACTTCAGACAAATGAGTACACCAAATTGGAGTCCACAATCAACGGGCTCCCTGTTATCCATGTAGATAACTTTCCGGCTTCTGTTGAACAGGAGAATAATAAATTTCTTATTACCGGAAACCCGGACGATATCGCCATGGTAAAAAAACGGCTGATTCCTTACTTTCACGGACTTCTAAATATTTACTGCTCCGATCCGTTCTTTCTGGAGATCATGCCGCAGAATATCGATAAGGCACACTCCTTGTGTAAACTCCTTTCCAGTATCGGACTCACCACAGAGCAGATGGTCTGCTGCGGAGACGGCTGTAATGACATCACAATGCTTGAAACCGCCGGCCTTGGTGTCGCTATGGCAAATGCACAGACTGCCGTGAAAGAAGCGGCAGATTACATTACATTGTCCAACGACGAAGACGGGGTACTACATGTCATTGAGAATTTTTTCATTGTTTCTGAATAATTACAACCTTTTGGCCGGGTTCCGTCGCATCGGAACCCTATGCAGTCAGAAACAAAATAAAATAGAAAATGAAAATAGCCGCTGCAACAACGGCAAGTACTGTAAGAATCTTCTTTTTCATTTTTTCACTCCTGTTATTTCTCACGAAACGTAATCTTATATTCTTTCAGGTCATATTCTTTTGCGAAGAACTCCTTGAGGATCGTCTCTGCATTGCTTTTTGCGTTTTCCAAAAGTCCGTTACTGACAGCGTCTTTTTCTGCCTGCTTCTGCATATCCTCAAATCCATCATTGATCTCCTCCAGTCTGATCTGCCGAAAAATACTCTCCTCCTCGTGGTAAACCTGGAAGGAATCCTGTTTCATCTCGCTACTTAAGATCCTGGCCTCGGGCAGCCGTACTTCGATTATCTTATCCTTGAGATCCCAGTCAATGTCCCCAAAATCAATTCCCGCCTTGATCTCGAAATCCATGCTGTAAATATATTTGCTTTGTGTAAACGGAATCTGGATACCAAACAATTCTCTGGATCCCTCCTGCACCCCAACTTCCGTCGTGTAGGCACACTGAGTCGCCAGCTCTCCGATATCTTCAAATCCAAGCTTTGTTGTCTTACTCTCCGTGAAGAACGTTTTGCGGACGCCGAAAATCACTACCGCCACGACAACAAGAATCAAAAGGATTTTGATGATTTTCTGTGAAAGATAAAATTTCAAAAGTCCAAAGCCGCCTCTTTTTCTCGTACCTTGTTCCTGATGTTGACTCATCATGTTCTCTCCTTTGTATTATTTTCCATACTTTTTTCAGGCACCTTTCATTATTACGGAAAACCGCTCCTTCGTCAACGTTTTTTCTTCTCTCTCCTCGGCGCCGCCATCTTATAACACTGCCATATCTTCAGACTTCCTTACACAGAATATGACGGAGCGATCCACCGTACTTCTCCTTGGTTTTCCGGATCTGGTACCCTCTTTTCCGTACATTGGAAAGGCTGTACGGATTGTCCGGGTGGACGGTTACAAGCAGATAGTGGATGCCACGCTTCTTCATTTCCTTCTCGCATGCTTCCATCATCCGATCCTGAAGGTGATGCCCCCGGTATAGAGGATCCACTACCGCTGTGTCCATATGGGCACTGACAAGTAACTGTTCCTTAGAAAATCCGAGATCCTTTCCAAGATTGTACTCTACATCTCCTGGAATCTCCACAAGGAAACATCCGGCCAGAGAACCCTTTTTCGTGCCACCCTTTACCCGTGCTATAACTGCAAATCCGGTCGTCTCATCCTCCTTTAAGCAGGTCACAAGGAAATCCTTTCCTCCGTCATAAAACCAGTCAGAATTCTCCATATGAACCACGGTCTTTTTCATCAGCTTACGGATATCCGCCAGATCGGATTCCTCTGCTTTCTGAATCGTAAAATCTACCTCGTTGATCTCTCTCCATGCCTCCTCATAAGCTTTCTGCGTACCGGCATCGAAACAGATCATCGTCACCTCTTTTATCATACTTTGGGTACGAAGAAAGGTGAGGATCTCACGAACCGCCGTTCTGGAAGCTTTCTCCACCGGATACCCGTAGATTCCTGTACTGATGGACGGAAACGCCACCGTTTTCAGTCCATAAGAAGCCGCAATCTTCAGGCTGTTCTGATAGCAGGACGCGAGAATCTTCTCCTCACCCTTTGTTCCGCCCTGATAGACCGGTCCAGGCGTATGAATCACATATCTGGCAGGAAGGTGAAAACCCTCCGTAATCTTCGCCTCTCCAGGTGTGCATCCGCCAAGTTTCCTGCACGCCGCCAGAAGTCCCGGCCCTGCCGCCGAATGGATAGCGCCGTCCACACCGCCTCCCCCTAAGAGGGACGGATTTGCCGCATTGACAATCGCATCCACCTTGCACTGTGTAATATCGCCCCTGATAATCCGAAATATCCCCATCTTTACCTCCCGTATTGCAATTTTCCTCTGCTGATTTCCCGGACAACTCCGGGAATATCCCGGATAGATGCTGCCTTTCTCTCGATCCGGTTCTGGCTCTCCTCGTCCGGCTGCGTCAAATCCGGCACCATCACCACATGACATCCGGCGCCATACGCCGCCCGGATTCCGTTTGGAGAATCCTCCACCGCCACACAGTCCTGCGGTTCTTTCTGAATCTTTTCACAGGCGTACAAGTACACATCCGGGAACGGCTTTCCACGCTCTACCATATTCGCACAGATGACAGCATCAAATAACTCTAAAATTCCAATATCTCTTAGATACTGTCTCGCTCTCGTTTCATCTGTCGCCGTCACCACCGCCGTCTGGTATCCTTCCTGGCTAAGGACTTGAAGCACCTCTTCCACGCCATCCTTTTTCTCTATTCCGTGTACCCGGATATGCTCCTGCATCAGTTCCTTTCTCCGCTCCCTAATTGTCCAGTAGTCATACTGCTCTCCATATTTTTCGGCAAACCAGGGCGCCGCATATTTCCCGGCAAAGCTCCGGAACGCATAACACTCTTCAAGACTTAAAAGAAGCCCCGCCTCTGCCGCAGCCTGTCTCCAGAAGCGGGTCAGATATTTTTCTGTGTCAATCAGCACGCCGTCCATATCAAATAATACTGCCCTGATCTTTCTCACTGTTTCCAAATTCCCTCCATTTTCTCTACTACCAGAGACTTCACTGTGCCTTTCTCCTGTACGTGGAACTCAAAGTTTCCGGTCTCTGACTGCTGGTAAAATTTCTTCGCCCCCGCTGCCTGTCCGTCATTTAAGAATACTTCGCACACGTTCCGGTCCACAAATACTTCTACCGTGGTAACATCACTGATTTCCGCCGGATAGAGAATATTTTTTGCTCCTTCTCCCACGGTCCGGAAACGGCACTGGCCATCTTTTTGCTCCAGATACAGCTTCCTGTCTTTCCACTTATAAAGTGTCATTCGAAAATCTGATGGTTTCTCCATCTCTAATTTGACATAGTAGGTGTTGCCCTCAATTCCGGTAACCTCCACGTCCTCCCCGCATCCTTCGTAGACCGGGTAGCGGATAAGCCGGTAGATTCCCTGAACCGGATTCTGGTAAAGTTTCCCGTCCTTGATGTGAAGTACCCTCGGAATGCTCATACTTCCGCACGCACCGTTTGGCGATTTGACGTGCTCCTTTGCCACGTCGCTGATCCAGCCGACAGCCACCCGTCCGGTCTCCGTATCGATGGTCTGCACCGCATAGAAATCTGCGCCAAAATCATAAAGCCCTCTGGCCTCCTCATGGAACTGATCCTGATACCATTCTCCGATGTGGTAATAGATGCTGTTTTTTCTTCCGTGCCCGTCCACATGCCCGCAGTATCCGGCAGTCAATACCCACTGGTTGTCAAGACGGAAGAGATCCGGACATTCCAGAGGAATATTCTCCTCCTCCTTTTGTTCCTCAAAAATCTCGCCACAGTACGTCCACTGCGCCAGATTGTAGGATTTATAAAGGGATATGGCCGGATGCTCTTCACCCCTGATACCGATAAGCATCTTATATTCTCCATTCTCATAAAATACTTTCGGGTCCCGGAAATCCCGGCCCTCCGGGCCTTCAATAATCCGGCTCTCCCGCTCCCAGTTCAGGCCGTCCCGGCTCTCCGTCATCACCTGATACTCCCTGAAAGCTGTCCTATCTCTTCTCTTTCCGATGTGGCGCGTAAAAAACAGTCTGAGCTTCTGCTCCTCGTCAACCAATGCCGTCCCTGAAAAAGCGCCGCCCACCAGCTCCGGATAGTTCAAAATCTCCTGCTGCGGCTCCATACACACCGGAAGATGTACCCAGTGGATTAAATCCTGGCTTACCGCATGTCCCCAGTACATATTATCCCACTCCTCAGAAAATGGGTGAAACTGGTAAAACAGATGATAATACCCATGATAAACACAAAATCCATTCGGATCATTCATCCATCCCTTTGGTGGGGAAAGGTGGTACTGGTTACGGATGGGCGTGTCATACCATTCACCCCACTGACTCCTGTCATAAAATCTTCCGTCCTGGATCATGCAGATGCCTCTCTCCAGCATCTGCTCACAGCCGCTTAAATAGGCATAGGAAATCTCGCAGTTCTCAGCCGACACCTCATAGGTCGTCCCCGGATTCACCGTAATTTTCAGCCACTTTCTGTATTGACTGATCTGAAACATTTTGCGCGCACTTCCGGAAACCATATAAAGTCTGCCTGTCTCCCCAGGTTCTGTCTTAATAAACAATTCCAGTTGTCTGTATTTTTGCGTATTAAATCTCATGTTCTTCCTCCTGTACTCAGGCGTATTTGTCATCAGCTCTTACCCTTACAGTGTATCACAAAGCAACGCATTTAAAAAGCGGTATCCCCTCCGAACGTGTAACGATTCAGCTCTCTTGTCTGATTCATTACGACAGAATCTCTCCGGAGACGATACCGCCTCTTTATCTTAGAAAAATATACTCAGCACAGTTCCTCCGATCAAAAACGCAAGTAAAAGAGCAAGCAGAACTCCCATACTGCTCCTAAGCCACCTCGGACTCTTCACAGTCTGATCGGTAATCTCATCTTCCGGCTCCACCTCAAGCTCCGTCTGAGCCAGAATCGAATCGATAATCTCCTTTGCCTCCTGTGCATCCCTTTCATCTACAAAAATCTTCTCTCCATAAATAGAATTCCCCGTATAGACATCCATGACCCCTCCGGAACCCCTTGCCTCCCGGAAGCCCTGAATATCGTTTCTCTGAAGTGCCTCTAAAAGCATCTCGGCCTCAATCCGATCCCCTGCGGTGTAAATACTGACCGGACGCATAGCCTCCACACTTTCCTGTCTTGCTGCTCTCATACAAACACCTCTTTTCCTTTACATCAGCGGAATGTATGTCAAAGATTTCTACTATTATTATAATCCTTTTATGTACTTTTTCCAAGGGTTACCCCTATTTCCCTTCCGAAAAAATATATTGATTTTCTCTTGACAATTTTCTGCTTTAGATCTATTATGATATCAAAATAATATCACTTTAACTCATGTAAGACTGAAGGAGGAAGAGTTATGGAGACAAAACAATCTTTGGTTCACGAAGAACGCATTATCAATGCGAAAAATGGATTTCTTATGTTATTTGTCAGCACACTGCTGCTGGCTGCCAGCATCGCCATGTGCATCTTGGGTCCGGTTCTTTCCGGTATGGACCGCATTTCGGGCGGGCTCTGCGGATTCCTCATCGCTCTTGGTCTTGTGCTTTTCATTGTGTCCATCATTCTGTACTGCGGACTGAAAATCTTAAATCCGAACGAAGCCCTTGTATTTGCCCTTTTTGGTAAATACTATGGCACACTGAAAAAGCCTGGTTACTTCTGGATCAATCCATTCTGCTCCCCGATCAACCCGATCGGTTCAAAGAATTCTTTCACCATGGGAGCAAACGGTCATACATCGGTCACAACGGGCACGAAAAAGATTTCCCTCAAGACTATGACGCTTGACAATGGTAAGCAGAAAGTCAATGATGAGCTTGGAAATCCGGTAGAAATCGGAGCTATCGTCATCTGGAAAGTCGTCAATCCGACGCAGGCGGTCATCAATGTAGAGAACTATAAAAATTATCTCTCCATTCAATGCGACGCTATCATCCGAAACACAGCCCGCATCTACCCGTATGATACAAGCGAGCAGGGAGACGAAAAGTCACTTCGTGGCAGTAGCCAGGAAATCGCGGATATTATGCAGTTGGAACTTCAGGAGAAAGTTGCTGACGCCGGTATCCAGATTATTGACATCCGTATCACGCATCTGGCATATGCACCGGAGATCGCATCCGCCATGTTGCAGAGACAGCAGGCGGCAGCTATCATCGATGCACGTCAGAAGATCGTGGAAGGCGCTGTCGGCATGGTGCAGATGGCGTTGGATAAATTAAACGAAAACGAGATTGTCGAGCTGGATGAGGAACGGAAAGCCGCCATGGTGAGCAATCTACTTGTCGTGTTGTGTGGAAACAAGGATGCACAGCCGATTGTAAATAGCGGTACCATCTACTAAATCCAGAAAAAAGGTGGGACACATTTTGGAAAAAAATACAGCGGAAAAGGGAAAGGCCAAAAAACAAGTCCCTTTGAGGCTCTCGCAAAGCCTTTACAATGAAATTGCCCAGTGGGCAGAAGATGATTTCCGTTCCATGAACGGGCAGATCGAATATCTTTTAACTGAGTGTGTGAAATACCGAAAAAAGAACTCAAAAAACAAACAGTAACAGCAAACCGGGCGGAGCCCCTAATGATAGAAACGGCATAGGCCGTCTCTTACGGAAGGGTTTCGCCCGATTTGCCGTTGGAAATTATGATTGCTCTGTGTGCCACAATCATTTCTTCTACTTTTAACTATTCTCCTTTTGCAGACGTTTTAGGACATATCTTTGCATCATCGAGTAGATAAAAAGCCAAAACAATATATAGATTGCATACATGATACCCATAAACCTTCCATATCTCAGGACTTCTGACACCGTAAACAACCTGGCCTTTAAAGTAATTCCAATAAAGAAAATTCCGCCGATTACTGCCTGGATCATCGGGAGCAGCATAAAGAAACGAAGCTGAAATCCTATTTTCTTTGCCCTTTCTTTTCTCCTCATACCAATCTTTTCCAAGAATGTATCTTCCCATTTCCATGTATCTTCTTCCTGCTTTACATAAAGAAAATACTGGAATGCTGCCATAATCACCAGTACCAGAAGAATAAATCCATTGGCTGTCCGTGCGAGAAGGATTTCGGATTCCGTATTCCGGATCATCTGCGTCCTCTCATAAAACGGCTGGATAGAACGGTCCCAGACACGATCCAGGCTGTGTTTCTCCTTTAAATATTCCAGATTCTCTGCCACCTCTGCTGATTTCCCGTCCGGTACATTCATGCAGTACAGCATCGTAGGTCCCTCTGTCAGATTCCCTTCGTGGACAGCCGAATAAAATTTCCACTCCGCCTTTGAAATCGTTTCCCTTTTGGCCCAGTTCTCCCGGTTTTGTGTACTGATCTGATTCCAGACTTCTTCAAAATATGCATCCGACATCACAATCAGATTTTCCTGTTTCCCCTGCTGAAACGCTCCGATCAGACTGTTTCTCTCTTCACTTACAATTTCCCGTTCAGGAAATACATTCCAATATCCCGCTGTATCATAATACTCAAGCGGCTGCCCAAATCGGAGATGTACGCTGAACCTGGTCGTATCCCAATCCAGAACATTTGCTTTGACCGACAGATCCTGCTGGTAGACGGCATGCATCTCTTTCCCCTTCAATCCCAGTTTCCGAGGCTTCTGCCCCGCGTTTTTCCGCATCTGATTGTAGGTCGACTCAGAGATTGCGATATGCTGTCCCTGTGGCCATTGAACCGGACGTGTAGAACCATTCCAGTTTGGAACTTTATCACTTCCATACAGCGAAGTCATCCGCACCATTGGATACTGGTAAACTGTGGCGTCCGCGTCTGCCGCAATCTGCTCCAGTTCCGAAAGATCCGTCTCATATGCCGTACACACGATATCGTACGGATACATAGCTGGGATATCCTGCCTCATATTAGACGTGATAAAGGGTGTAGAAAACAGCGCCAGGAGCAAAAACTGGACAACGGACAGATAAAACAGTACCATAACGTTCTTCCAAAACCGATAGTAAAACGGATTCCACCGGAACAGGTGTTTGTAATAGCCCGCCCCGCTCTTCCGCTTTTTCAGCCATAGCGCCATCCCGCCGGAAAGCAAAAAGAAAATTCCAAGCGCCGGCAGACAATAGATAAACTTCATCTCCGTCCAGCCACGAATCGTAATCCATTTGATTGCGAGGACATATAAACCGATTCCCGATACAATCCAAAGAGCCAGTCGTCTCTCAGGCTTTCTCTCTTTTTTCCGTTCTTCATTTAATTCTGTGGAGTTTCCAAGGGAAATAAAGTTTTCCTGGTTAAAGCCAAGCGCCAGAATCATCAACATCACATAAGCTGCAAAACCGATCAGAACCTGGGAAACACTGACGACGGATGGTAACTCTATGTGTCCCTGAAAGCTCCTTGCAAATCCTCTTCGCAGGACAGCTGCCCCAATCATTCCAATCGGAAGACCGATTACCGCAGCCGCCAGCACATTGATCGAAAATTCTACCAGAAAGATGCGGTATGCAGTATTCTTTCGGATTCCGAGAATCACCATCAGCCGGTATTCTTTTTTTTGCTCCTTAATGTACCAGGAAATCATCAGCACCATCATCAGAACACTTAACACGCCCAGAATGAGAGCAAGACTCTGAAAAATCCCATGGATTCCCTGACCGAACATGAAACTCGTCTTCCCTTTACCTCCGTAAATCCGATCTGTCATAAAATATATGGCAAAAACAATATAGCAGATTGCGGCGAGCAGAATTCCGGAAATAAGAAAAACGATCTGCTCCTTCCAGTGATAACGGAAATTCTGGCGGATCACTTCATAAAATTCCGGCGGATATTTGCCTGGAAAATGGTTGGCCTTTTTCCGATGTTCCTTATCTTTTTTCTCTCGCGCCTTGATCTCCTCATACCGCTCGTTCAGGTCTTCTCTCTGTTCCAGGTATTTAATACTTATAAACTCCACGGTAAACATGGCAAGATAATATAACGGAATCTTCGCATAAAGGAGTATATCGGCCGAATACGTTATAAATGCCAAAACTCCTGCAAACGTAATAGATCCCAGCGCCGGAAGCCAGGAAAACCATCGCCACCACTTCCCTGCCAGAAGCAAAAGTTCCCGAATAAGATAGAGCAGCACGAATCCGAAAGGGATAAAAAACAGAATATATTCTGGTGTAATCCCTGCTCCCTTGGTCAGTCTTTCCAGTACTTCCATCCATGTCCGAAATTCTCCATCAATATAGAATTTTACCAGACAGAACGTCAAAAGTGCTGCTATTCCGGCAATCAGTCGGATCGCAGTAAACCTGTCAAGTGCTCTTTTTCTTTTCATTTCCCCTCTCCTCCTCGTATTCGTTCCAGTTTCCCTTGATGTAAGCGGTAGATGGAATCCATCCCTCTTAGCTCTTCCTCCTGGTGCGTGACTTTAACAAGTGTCTGTTTTGAAAACAAACTTTCCATAGTATGTTTTCTGGAATCCACATCATATCCTGTCGTCGCTTCATCCAGAAGAACTATTTCAGCTTTCTTTAACAGCGCCCTCGACACCGCTATCTTTTGTCTCTCGCCGCCCGAAAGTTTCAATCCGCGATTACCAAGCATCGTTTCATATCCTTCCTCCATCTGAGAAATAAAGGAATCCGCTCCGCTCAAACGACAAACTTGTACCACGTCCTCCATGTTATTTCGCCTTCCAAGATCGATATTATCAATAACAGACGTATTATAAAAAAACGGATTTTGGCTGACTACAGCAATCTTTCCTCGTATCGTTTCCAAACCAAGTTCACGAATATCTTTTCCTTTTATTTTAATGATTCCTTGGTCCGGTTGATATAGTCCCGTAATCAAATCAAAAAGTGTTGATTTTCCAACTCCATTATTGCCGATAATGGCAACCTTCTCCCCTTGATAGATCTGGAAAGATATCCCATCTAAAACAGGCTTCTGCCCATGATACGAAAACGTCACATCACAAAACTCAATCACGGGGATAAGCTCCTTATCATTTTCATTATAGCACACCTTTTTTGAAAATATTGCCTTCTCCTCTTTCCCATTTAAAAATTCATAAAACCGCTCTGCTGAAGGTTTGATTCTGGCAAAATAGTATCTTACATCGATCAGCAACGTGATCGATCCTGTTATATTACTACAGTAAGTAATAAACGCTAATAGACTGCCTGCGGTCGTTTTTCCCATGATTACCAGATACCCTCCCAGAAGATACAAAAATCCCATAATCAGTGTATCTACACTCACTTCACAAAAAGAATACTTCTGATCCCACATGGCGCTTTTTTGATAAGACTGCAGCAGCTTCTTCTGTAATTTTTTCAATTCGTTATTCTGAAACGTATAAAGATTCCAAAGTTTCATCTCCCGAATCCCACTAATCTGTTCTTCCAACCAAGCCATAAATTGATTATTCATCAATAAATTTTCTTTAACAACTTCTTTCTTTCTTTGTGAGAAAAAAACAACGATAATAAATTTTGCCGCAATCATCGCAAATAACAAAATTGTCATTTGAGGACTAATTACAGACAGCCCGACTGCACCTGCAATCACCTGAAAAACCGCTCCTACTGACAATGCTGCTATTTCATCAAAAATGGAAGAAAGAGACTGGATGTCTGTCTGCAAGGCCTGAAGAATCTGCATTCCATTTTTCTCTTTATACATGCTGATTGGAATTCTGTATAATTTAGCAAATGCCTTTTCATTTAATCTGCCAAACATCTGATTATGTATTTTCACGAATTCATAGGATCGCAAAACTCCCATTCCCGCTACACTCACTTTCGCGGCGACAAAAAATAGTACCGATGAAAGAAGTGCTGTTAAGTTTTTCCCAAGAATCCCTTGGTCAGTAATCTTTGTCAGCAGCAACGGTTGGGCATAGGTCATACATCCTTCTATTATAATACATACAAAAAGTAAAAGTACTTGCCTTTTGCATATGAATATTACTTGTTTCAAATCATACTTTAAAGCATCCATTCTCCGATATCCCTTTATTATCTTATGACGAAGAGGAGATTACGTTGCTGTAATCTCCTCTCCATTTTCCTTACGGTGCGATCATAATAGAAAGCATCTTTGACATACTGCTTCCAGAAGCATTGCAAAGTGATATACAAGCACACCCTGCTAAAACCTGCATCGTAGGCATTTTTCGGTATACTTTTTTGCCTAATCTTTTCTGCATATATTTCACCTCCTTCTTCCTGTGATTTCAACTGTTAATCTATAAAAGTCTTAACAAGTTTTCCACCATATGTTTCATTCTCACATAATTTTTCACGCTTCCCGCAAGCAATTCACGTTCCGGAATCTGGATTGAGAATTCGTTTTCGATGTCAAAGCAGATCAAAACAAGCTCTCTGGCTGGAATTTTTATTTTTCCTCCAAAGAAATCTTCTGTCTGTAACTCTTCCTGCTTCTGAAAATCGATTCCTGTTCTCTTTAAAAGAATCTGGTTCAACTTTTTACTGATTTCTTCTTTCATTCCTATTCACATTCTCTCTATTTCTGCATAACTTTGTAACTTCTCGATCGCTGCTTCTGTTAATCGTTCTATTTCCTTCTCACTGTTTAAAGAAAAAATATAGCTATTTTCCAAACCGTCGATTGTCGATTCCACCACTGTGTTTTCTATCTCAGATGAAATGATTTTGTGTTGATTAAGAGAGGAATACATATCAACTGTATTGTTTTGAATACAGAAAAAGTCAATTTCTTCCCCTATGATTTGCTCTGTTTCTTTCCCCATATTATGTAAATCTGTCTCCTGATAATCTCCCCAGAAAACCTGTAATAAAACACAGTCCGGATGAAGGATTCTTGAAATTCCGTAAACAGAAAGTCCTAAATCTTCCGGAATTTCTCTTCCGAATGAAACGGAACCCTCTTTCATGCCGACCAAGAACAAATCATACTCCTTATTCAGCTCTATTTCCTTAATATAATGATTTGCCTTTATCAGATTTTCACTGGACAATTCCGGGCTAAAATAGTCATACACACTATAGATATCTTCCTTCTCCTCTTTCATTTCCATATCCGTAACAATCGCCACGCTATATTGTTTTCTTTCAAAGCACGCTTTTATTTGTACTAATAACTGAAAATCGAAAAGTGCCTCCGAAATTCCAAGAATATACATCACCGAAGTATCTATGTCAAATAGTTCCTTTTTATTTTCTTCCATTTTCTGTTCCTTTCCTTAGAGAGTCTGTTTCAAAATCATATCCCAGTTCTCTCAACACGCAGTAATCTTTAAAAACATGTTCTATCTTTTTTCTCATATCTGCACAATTTCTTAATAGACATGTTTTTAATTCTTCTTTTTCTTTTTCCGCATATCGGATGCAAAAATCACAATACCGATATGCCCAGCAGTCCTTACACTGACCGGATGTTATGTCCTCGATGTTCAGAATCTGGGACGCTTTTTGAATATCAATCCCAGAGTTGATATTACCCATTCTGGCAAGTTCCACATTTTCACATACCTTTTCACAAGGATATAGGTCTCCCTCGACAGTCACAAATAGACTTCTGATCCCTGGTATACATGGGCCACCATGATGCCATTTTTTTGGAAGCTCGATATCCTCGTCCTGCTGCTTCCCTCCTCTTAGCATTTTCAAGAATTCCACCTGCTCCCTTCCAAGAACTGAAGTATTCTCTTTTCTTATTTTTCCAAGCTTACTCATTAAAAGTTTAAAATATTCGTATTGATATTCTTCTGAAAAACGGTCTGATACTGTGTTTTTCTCTTTTTTCCCTTCATCCTTTACTAGTCCGGATGTAAAAACCGCATCCTGAAACAGTTCTTCCCCTTTAAAATAATTTCCAATGCAGCTATAGCTTTCTTCCGGACTGATGACTGTATTAAAGGTAACATTAGAAATAAAGAAGTTATGATAATGCTCTTTGATATAACGTGCATTTTGCATCACGGTGTCATAGCTGCCTTTGTCACTTCCAGCAAATTTTCTGTATCTGTCGTGGATCTCTTTAGGTCCGTCAAAACTAATCGTGATTTCAAACTTTTTCTCTATCAGATAAGTAAGTATTTCGCCTTTCAATAAGGTTCCATTTGTTGTAATCTGATAATGGATTGCTTTATCTTTGGTCTGTGTTTCCATGTATTCTACACATCTCTTGATTAACTCAAATTCCAGTAATGGTTCTCCGCCATAAAATCCCACACGAAGTTCTTCGCAGGCAGAAGAATGCGACAGCAGAAAATCCAATCCCTTTTTTGCCATTTCAAAACTCATTCTCTTATTTGAATGGGTTCTGGTATAATATTTGCCAGAATACACACAGTAATCACATCGCAAATTGCACTGTTGTGTTACCTGTAAAGTGAGATTCCCGATTCTATTTTCATACAGCGATGGCAAAAGTTTCGTGACCGGGTGCTCTGATATTTGAACATGTGAAGTTTTTAAGTACCCATATTTCTTTAATTTGCGAATTTGCTCATTTTCCTCAATATTCTCTCGCTTCTCTAACCTTTGATAAGTATCCGGAGTGACCTTCAAAATAGAATCTGTATTGACATCATACAAATAATATCCGGTAGAACAAGAAAATAAATGTATAAATGGTTCTTTATTAACTTCTTTCATATTCTTTCCTTTCTTTGCACTCACACTTATTTTTCATCACTTTATACAAACAAACTACTATTTTCCCAGTTTCTTTTCAACACTTTGTCCATCAGTTTTTATTTTGAGTCCATGAGTTTTACCCTATATACCTTTACCTCTTTTCTGTCATACTTTCATAAAAACAGGACTAATCATGGATATCATATCTTTGCTGAATCTGAATACCCATAATCAGTCCTTCTTATTTGTCATATATTCATTTTCTCTTTTCTTAAATCAGTCCCAGCAGATGGGTCGCCACCTGAAAGTACACCATGATGGAGCAGACGTCCACAATCGTTGTGATCAGCGGCGCCGCCATAATAGCCGGATCCATGTGAAGCTTCTTGGCAAACAACGGAAGCACGCATCCGATCATTTTGGCGATCAAAATAGTGGCTACCAGGGAGATGGATACAAGAAGCGCCAACATTGGGTCCCGATAACGAATCACCATGTATACGCCATTGACAATAGCCAGTGCGGCGCCCACCAGAATCGCCACCCGGAATTCCTTGAAAACAACCCTGAAGATATCCCCAAAATGGATTTCATCCAGCGCCAGTCCCCGGATAATCAGCGTAGAACTCTGGGAACCGCAGTTTCCGCCTGTATCCGTCAGCATCGGAATGAAGGAAACAAGGAGCGGAACCGCGGTAAACGCAGCCTCATAGTGTGCAATAATCGTCTGGGTGAGTGTGGCGGATAACATCAAAAATAATAACCATACAATTCGATTTTTTGCATGCCGAAACACACCTGTCTCAAAATATGGCTGCTCGCTCGGACTTAATGCGTTCATAATCTCCATATCTTCTGTGGTTTCATCTACCAGGACGTCCATCGCATCATCGATCGTCACGATTCCAACCATATATCCCTGCTGATCCAGCACCGGCAGGGACAAAAGATTGTATCGTGACAACAGGCGCACCGCCTCCTCCTGATCTGTATGAGTCGTCACGGAAATAATCTCCTTCTCCATCAGCTCATCCATCGTCAGGTCATCATCCATCGTCATCAGATCCTTGGCTGAGACAATCCCGATCAGTTTCCTGTTTTCCAGGACATAACAGGTGTAGATCGTTTCCTTATGAATCCCGGTCTGTTTGATGTGTTCCATTGCTTCCCGAACTGTGGTGGTACGACGCAGATCCACATACTCTGTCGTCATTATGCTTCCGGCGCTGTCCTCCGGATAGTTGAGAATCGTGTTGATCTGCGCCCTTTTCTCCCTGTCAACCTGCTCCAGAATCCGTGTCACCAGGTTTGCCGGAAGTTCCTCCAGCAAATCCACTGTGTCGTCCATATAGAGCTCATCCAAAAGCTCTTTTAATTCTTTTTCCGTAAACATTTCCACCAGATAGGCCTGCATGGAGCTGCTCATCTCTGCAAAAACTTCTGCCGCCTTGGCCTTTTCAATCAGGCGAAACGCCAGAATCATCTCTTTATCGTCCAACTCGGCAAGGAGAGCCGCAATGTCTACGGTGTACATGACCTCCAGAATACTTCTGACTGCCTTGAAGTCTCTCTTCCTTAAAAGATCTGTTAAAATCTGTCTGTTCATAGTAATCCCTACTTTCTCTTATCCATGTTTTCATGTAACAAAACGAGTCATAACTGCCTCCAGCATCCATTGCGCCTCACCTGCCTTTCCTTTCCGCGGTTCTACCCGGAGGGCCTTTTTTTCTATAGGATCGTTCTTCAGACGCCTATCCTATAGAAGAAAAAAATCTCCGGCACAAAACCGGAGATCATATCTACCTCAAACTTTCCTACGTCCAAGCTTTAGTATCACAGGGCATAATAATTGCGTTAGGTTATGCCTTATCGGCGACATGACCTGTTAACCAGCGCATTGTGTCTCCACAATTTAGCGGCAGCAATCTTAGGTGGCCCAAATCCCTGTGGTAACCTCACCTACCGATTTCTTCCTTATCATACTTCGCTTCCCTGGTAGTGTCAAGTTTTTCTTTCTTTCTTTTTTATTATGTTTTATACTGATGTTACAGTTCACCCGTATGCCTAATGCCGGATGTTATGCCAGTACAAGGGACATCTGGCCTTCATGCAGACAAAGGAAGTACCATTCCCTGAATAAATCAGTGGCAACAGCCACGATAAGCATGTAGTGCGTTTTACGAATGGCGCTTCCGTGAACAGTCACATACTGATAAATAGTAACGATAAGGATGGTGATCTATTTGCGTATCTTAATTGCAGAAGATGAAAAAGATCTTAACCGGATTTTGACTGCGCGTTTAAAGGCCGAACACTACAGTGTGGATTCCTGTAAAAACGGTCAGGAGGTGTTGGAGTATATGGCCGGCGCGGAATATGACGCCCTCATTCTGGATATTATGATGCCTGTGCTGGACGGACTGAGCGTCCTTAAGTCCATCCGCCGCCGGGGCTGTGCGGTTCCCGTACTCCTCTTAACCGCAAAGGATAGTATTGAGGATCGTGTGGCCGGACTGGACGCCGGGGCCAACGATTATCTCGTGAAGCCCTTTGCCTTTGAGGAACTTCTGGCAAGAATCCGGGTCCTTTTAAGGAAACCTGCCGAAGCTCCTTCTAATTGTCTACAGACCGCAAATCTGAAGCTCCTTCTTGATACCCATCAGGTGTTCCGCGGCGACACGGAAATCCATCTCTCAGGAAAGGAATTCTCCCTGCTTCGCTACCTGATGCAAAATGAAGGAATCGTGCTTTCCAGGGATAAGCTGGAACAGCACATCTGGAATTATGATTTTACTGGAGGCTCCAATGTCATCGATGTCTACATCCGCTATCTCCGTCGAAAGATCGATGATGGATTTGAGCCAAAGCTAATTCATACGGTGCGGGGCGCCGGCTATGTTCTGAAGGTGGCAATATGAAACGACTTTCCTTAAAATTAAAACTTACGTTATTATATTCCTTTTTTATGACGCTTTTGACGTGTGCGGCCCTTGCGATTCTTTTCTCTCTGAGCAACAAAGAGATTCTGGCCTCCACTCAGAATACGTTAAAGAAGCAGCTTCACGAAAGCCTGAAAGATATCGAGTGGGAAGACGGCTCTTTTGATCTGGATTCTGATTTCTACAATCTGGATGGAGGGGTATACCTCTCACTCTACACAGAAAATGGCGACTTTCTATTTGGCCGGATACCTTATGGATTTTCCCTGCATCCTGATTTTTCCGATGGGCAAATCCAAACCCTGTCCGACGCCGAAAAACAGTGGTATATCTATGATCTTTCCTATCGGCTGAACGGCTACGGTCTTGTATTTGTCCGGGGCATTTCTTCTGTCACGGATGCGGAGTCCAGTTTTCGGATTACTCTGAGGTTCGCTGTCATTGTTCTTCCCCTTCTGGTTGTACTGACGGCCGTGATCGGCTATCTGTTTACGAGAAGGACCCTTCGGCCTGTCCGCCGGATCACTGAAACCGTGCGTCAGATTCAAGGTGACCAGGATTTGTCCCGCCGGGTAGAACTTGGAAAAGGAAAGGATGAGATTTACCAGCTTGCGGATACTTTTGATCAGCTTCTTACCAAGATCGAGAGCGCCTTTCAGCGAGAACAACAGTTTACCTCCGACGTTTCCCACGAACTCCGCACCCCGGTGACGGTCATTCTTGCCCAGTGTGACGCAATATTATCTGATGCGTCCCTACCGGCCGAACAGCGTGTTTCGATCGGACTCATCCAGAAAAAAGCGCAGAACATGGCGCAGATGATCTCTCAGCTTCTCCTGCTTTCGCGGGCAGACCAAGGAAGACAGCAATTACAGCCGGAGCTTTTGAATCTCAGTGAACTCACCGAGATGGTCTGTGAAGAACAGGCTATGCTGTCTGAGGAAAAGAAGATTGCCATCACCACACAGATCGAACCGGATCTTTTCGTAAAGGTAGATGAGACCTTTTATATCCGGATGCTTGTCAACCTCATATCTAACGCAATTTCTTATGGAAAGGCCGGCGGCCATATCCTCGTCTCCTGCTATGAACAGAGCGGTTTCTTCGTAGGCCAGGTAGAGGACGACGGCATTGGCATTGCGGCAGAGGATCTGCCTCACATCTGGGAGCGCTTCTATCGGGTGGATTCCTCACGAAGTGCATCGGGCCACTCCGGTCTGGGGCTCTCCATGGTCAAGTGGATTGTCGAAGCTCACGGCGGAACTATCTCGGTAAAAAGTTCGCCAGGAGAAGGGAGCATATTTACCTTCCTGCTGCCAATGAAAGCGGAGTGATCCCCCCTGCCAAAAGTCGTCTAACATGTATGATCTGAGATTTATCAGATACGAAAAGGGATGTCCACAGATCCTTTCCGTGGTACATCCCTTTTATTTTCAGCTAGGCGCCCCCTCGCGGCAGATATGGCATAAGTACATCCACCATCTTCATGCTACGCCCGTTCTTCCACAATAAGCGGAATCTGCATCTCCGTTTCCAGAAGTCCCGCATGGACTCCCTTCATGCTTTCCGCCTCTTCTCTGTCAGAAAAAATCGTCACATCACCTGTTCCGATTGCCAGATAGTCGCCAATCATTCCCCGGAAGTTCGGATGTTCTGTTCCATCCCCGAAGATTTGACTCTCCAGAACCTGATCTTTTGTCATCAGCAGAAACTGTCCTCCAAAAGCTTTTTCAAATTCCTGCTCAAACTGATCTTTCTTTTCTTCTTTTACAAACAGATTCAAAGCCCGTGGTTCGATGGACGGAAGCCACTTCAGACACTCACAGATCTTTGGATAGTCCGTAAGGGAAACATTTTTTGTATCCACCAGCCCATGATCCGCCGTCACGATCACAAGCGCATCATTGAGCTTCCTGCATAATGTCTCCACCTGTTCTTCCAGTCCACGGACAACTCGTTTCGTCTCTTCACTGTAGCATCCGGTCTCATGCATTGTCTTGTCTGGCTCATTCCAATATGCATAAATGTATTTCTTTCCCGGTTTCCGGCAAAGCTCCTCGATTCTCTCACAGATCGCCTCCATTGTCTGAGGAAATGGCTCCTCAAACGGCATGACTTCATAAGCCTGCCCTCCGTGTCGGTTGATTTTCTCTACCACGGTCTCATATCCGCAGTATTTTTGTGCTACATGGTAGTCTGCCGCCGGAGTGCTTGTTCCAGTCTCTGTATTTGTAAAGACGGTCACATTCTTATTGATCTGCGGAAAGTAGCAGTCCCATCCAAGCCAACTGTGCTCACACGGCTGAAGCCCACTCCGGATCGATGTGGTGGCCGCAACCGTAGTCGGTGGAAATACCGAATGATAGTCTGCTTTTTTGCGTCTGAGAAAGAATCCATCCCCCTCCAGACTTCTCTCCATAACTTTTGACCCCATCCCGTCCAGTAAGAGGACAACGATATTTTGATAACCTTTTCCCAAATATGGATCCAGACTTTTCAAACTCTCCCTTCCAACTTCTGTAATACCAAATTCACGCAAAATCGACTGTGCCAGGTTCGGCAGACTGTCTCTGTAATCCGGCAGTTGTTGTCTCTGTCTCATATGTAACCTCCCTCTGTAACTCTATTTCTATCACCCGATCATCTGCCTCCTGTCCTTTATGACGAGCGGTGTATTGTATCCGTACAAAAGCAGAATCGATGGCCGGAAACAGATAAAACCACAAAGCATCTGCATCCCTCCCTGCTTTCGACACAAGCTTTCGCAAAACCGGATAAATCTTTTCATCCAGAAGCCGAGCTCCTCCCTGCTCAAGCGTTTCCCGAATCCGATTTTCCTCTTCCCGGCCAAATACCCGGTTTGCCAAGGATTTCCCGGCAAGAACTTGTTTCACACAGACACTTAAAACCATCTCGCACAGATTATCCATTCCATCCCGGTAGTCCTCATCATATTCCTCCAGCATCCAGATCAAATCGGCCCTTGGAAAGCAATGAAGAAACTGCTGCTCTTGTTTCACACGGGAAAGCCATCGCTCTACACAGTCAATTCCCGTATAATCCTTCAAATCTTCCAGCACCGGATAGTCCAGTGTCAGAAGCGTCTCCTGTGGTGCGAAAATGGGATCGTACCACCGGAAATATTCTGGCATTCCTTTTGTGATTGTTTCATTCAGACAGTGCTGCTCATAGGAATCAAAATTCTTTAATATCTGGTGATATAGTCTCAATGCTCTTTTCGTCTTTTTCTCCACGCACGCTGCCCCCGTAAGATACGCCGTCTCTGCCGTCAGATTCTCCCTGTCCGCAACAGCCCATTTTCTCTGTGCTCCGGCTTCCCGGATACAGTACAGAACTGCTCCCATCAACTGCTCTGCCTTTTCATAGGAAATAGAGGTACTGTCTCCTGACGTATACTTCCGTGCCAGTCTGCCAACGATTGGCACAAGCTCTTCCATCTCATACCACACAGACATCACCTCCAGCAAAGATCCTGAAGCGCCTCCAGATACAGCTCATAATCCCAACGCTTCACTTCATCAAACTGTCCATACTCACTTCTTCCATCCGTCACCCGATATCCCCTGTATCCGGCCCGGATCGCCTGTGCGAAAATATCCAGACAAGTCCCCTCCAGATAGTCCAGATCCCCAAAACAGACAGTTTCATATTGCTCTCTCATAAAATTCAGAAGCTCATCATCCGTAATCTCATCCAGCATCTCATTCTTATAGAGATAAAAGATATCCTGCAATCGTACTAGGGTCTCCACATAATGCTCCTGATTCAGATATGGGCAATCGCAGAATTCATAGATCATCTTAGGCAGAATTCCCTCGCCGAATTCCACTCTCTTCTCCTTCTTAAGCGCTCTGCCCCTCTCCTTCAAAAGCAACTTAGCATCCTGCTCACTTAGCATAAGACCATAGGTCTGTGCCGTACGGTTGGTCTCCATCACTCTGGATAGCTGATTTTGCTGATCCAGTAACTGCATCCAGTTCTGTTCCATGCACATGCCTCCTTTATCGTTTGAGAGCCAAGTATAGCACCGGGCGCATAGCATTGCCAGACTTGATTTTTCGGCCATTTTGTGGTATTATAATGGTAGAAAAAGAGATGAAAAGTCTCTTTTTTCTGTTATTAAACTGGTGTTGTAATCAAACGATAGTTTCCCTTTTTCATGATTGCGACAATCTCTTTGATATTGTCTACATTCTCTTCTATCTCAATGCCTCCATATCCTACTTGATCTAGGTCATGACAGTCGCTTCCAGATATAAGCCTTAACTCCGGATAGTCCTTCCGCCACACATCCAATTTTTCATTGTGATTCCCACTGTTCGGGCGCTGGTTATACTCCACACCGTCGAGATATTCCGGACGCTGTGGAACACACGGCTCCCGAAACGGATGCGCCTGATAAAAGACTGCTCCGTAGGCATGACATCGGTTGAACACTTCACTCTGGCTCAAAAAGCAAAGATTGGGATTTTGGAATAAAAACTCCTCATCAATTCCATAAATCAGAAAATCTTCTACCCCTGGTTCCAGCCGAATCTCAACGCCAAACATCACTTTAACTCCATATCGTTTTCCGGCTTCCCTCGCCTTACGGTAACCAAGCAGATACCGTTCGATCTTCTGCTCATCCGTCTCCCCAAATTCCTGAAGCAAAAGAGGATCAAAGTGGTTTGTAATGACAATCGCATCATAGCCGGCTTCGCCGTATGCTTTGACAATCTCTTGCGCCTCTGCCTTCGCACAGGAACTTCCCTCACTTGTGTGAACGTGCATTTCGATTTTCATTTTGTTTCCCCCTCCATCGGTTCCATTCTATTTACATCGGAAAGAGCGTCATTTGTTCGTATTTCGCTGTTCGAACCAGCTCCATCGGAACCTGACGCAGGATCTCCTCCGTCACCTTTCCATCCCGGAGCCAGTCCTCAATCTGATCTTCTTGCAGAATCAGCGGCATCCGGCCATGGACAGCCCTCATCGATGCATTGGCCTCTGTCGTCAATATGATGAAACATTCTTCGTTATCAATAAGATCAAAAAAACCTGCTAAATAGAGGACGCTCCTGTCTTTCCTTTGAAATGTATATTTCTCCTTTTTCGAATTCCATTCGTAAAAATGGCTCGCAGGAATGACCGCCCTATGGTATCGGATTCCCTCCGCAAACGTCCTTTTTTCCATCACGGACTCAGCTCTCGCATTGATCAGTACCCCTGATCCATGTATCACCGGATATCCCCATTTCATTCCTGACAGTCTAATCTTGTGATCGCCCCACCGCAAAATCAACGCCTGATCTGTGGGATGAATATCCCGCTCCAGCTTCACCTTCTCTGCTTCCTTATCAATCTCCTGGGTCAGATGTTTCATCTTCTGTATCATATTCTCGCCAACATAAAACACGCTGCACATAGGATGTTTCTTCCCCCGTTCTGCCGCCTCCGACTTTCTTCTTTTTTCTTAATCTTATAATACAAGAGACGGTGCTGTATAAACACGTGCACCAAGTTCTCCATCCAGCATATAAAGCGCTCTCGGATCTGAACCGAACAGTTCGTATTTCTTAATCATATTTTCCGCATTCGTCTCTTCTTCCCCCTGCTCTTTTACAAACCAGTCCAGAAACTGCATGGTACGAAAATCCTTCACCTGATTTGCCGCATCATAGATATTGTGAATTAAACTTGTCACATACTTTTCGTGCTCATAGCCCGCGTGCAGCGGATCCGCAAAAGAATGATACCTCTTATCCGGTTTATCAATCGCCTCCAATGTCACCTTACAGCCGTTATTTTGTAAGTATTTCAGAATGAGCATAGCATGATCTCGCTCCTCCTGCGCCTGGATATTGTACCAGTTGGCAAAACCGTCAAGCCCCTCTTCCGTATAATAATTCGCAAAATCCAAATATAAATAGGCGGAATAAAACTCCTTATTGATCTGTGTGTTTAATAATTCTGCAACTTTCGCATCTAACATTTTCTTTCTCCTTTTCGTATCACCTTATAGTTTTTTATACTTTTAATTCGAATTATAACAGGCTCTCATTCTCTGTCAAGAGACTGAAACTTCTTCTCCCGGACAAATGTATCATTAAAAATGATATCCTCACATTCTGAAGCCCAAGAGCCCCTTGACTGCATCAACGTCGTTGCAACGTTTTGCAACATTTCATAACATAACCATCATCCATAAGTTCCAAAATATCCCTATTTACATATACATGCCGCATACATAGATTAGAATCTGAAATCAGTTGTAACAGTTCAGCCATCACAGCTCGGATTAGCCGCTGCGTGACTAAACTGTTACAATCAGTTTATTGGATTTGGCACATCACTTGCTATATATATGGTTAAAAGATTGATGCAGCGTCCTACCGGACAGATTTAATGTCGAAAGATTCTGCAAATTTTCAAAAAGGAGAATGTAGATATGGATTATACGAATTTGCTTAACGACAGCTCCGGAAAAAAATCAAAAGTCGGAATCATTGGAGCAACCAGAGGGTATGGTTATACTCTTCTTGCACAGATTCCAAAAGTCAAACTGATGGATCTCCGGGTCATCTGTTCCAGACATCCGGATGAATGTCAGGCGGTACTAAAAGAAATCGGTTATAAGGAAAACCAAATAGTATATTGTGAAACAAAAGAAGCAATTCACAGCGCAGATGAGGATGCTGTTTTAATCGTAAGCGACTACCGTCTGATGCCGGAATGTGGAATTACAGCGCTGGTAGAATGTACCGGAAACACCACAGTCAGCGCAGATGCGGCTCTCACTGCATTAAAAAGAGGAATTAATGTGTATATGGTCTCTAAAGAAACTGACAGTGTATGTGGGCCAATGCTAAATCAGACTGCCGCTGAAAATGGAGCCGTTTATTCTCTTGTAAACGGAGATCAGCCAAGGAATCTTCTTGATATATGCTCTTGGGCAAACCTTCTTGGTCTGGAAATTATTGCGGCAGGAAAAGCCAGCGAATATGATTTCGTCTGGAACCGTGAAACGGGTATGCTTACTTATACCGATGGAAACAGCAAACCTGAATCCATGCCGGAGATCATTGATTGTTGGAGATATCACGGAAAAGAAACGCTCGATGCAAGAAAACATCTTTTAAAGAACTACACCGAAGTGATTTCTGCTGATCTCTGTGAGATGAATCTCGTCTCCAATGTAACCGGCCTTGTACCATCCTCACCTTTCCTGAATTATCCTGTAGCAAAGACGAGTGAGCTTGCAAACATTTTTATTCCGGAAGAAGATGGTGGTATTTTGAAAAAAACCGGTGTCGTTGATGTATTTTACAATCTGCGGGAAGAAGATGAGGCCAGTTTCTGTGGCGGGGAATTCATCATCGTGCGCTGTGAAAACAAAAAAATGTGGGACATCCTGAAAAGTAAAGGACATATCATAAGCCACAACGATAACTATGCATGTATTTACTATCCGTACCATTATATGGGACTGGAAACACCAGCTTCCATCCTTCTTGGTGATTTTATGAATATAGGAACACATGCGGAATGCCGTCAGGTATCCGTCCTTGCCGGTGTCGCAAAGCAGGATATTCCAAAAGGAACACAGTTAAAAGTGGCCGGTCATCATCACTCCATCGATGGTCTTGTTCCAGAACTTCTGGAGCAAAACACCGCTAAAAATGCTGCTCCGTTCTATCTGCTTAATGGAGCAGTGCTCCTGAAAGATGTAAAAAAGGGAGAGCCTGTTACACTCGAACATGTAGATCTTTCCGACCTTCCAACTTTTGACTTATACAAAAAAGGTACCGAATTATAATTTCATCAGATATCATCCTCATACCACAGACCGTCATATTCCCTTGTGCATTATGTCGGTCTGTATTTCTGTGTCAATACAGAAGATACAGATGAAAGAACCCGTTTTACAAAAAAGCCAGAACATTATAAAATAGAAGAAAATAATTTTTGAAAAAAATGAAGGGAGAAAGAAGATTATGTTTCGAGTTTTGCTGGTTGTCCCTTATCCCAAACTAGAACAAACCGTAAAAAAAATTTACAAAGAATACTTTCGTGACACAGAATTTGAAGTTGATATTCGCGTGATACAAGCGGAAGAAATAAAGCATATGCCATGGGATGAAGCTTATGACCTTGTAATTGGCCGTGGTCATAGCGCTGCCATATTAAAGCAAAAAGACAATCAAGTTCCGGTTCTTGAAATTCCAATTACCGGATATGACATCCTTCGTGCTCTCTTAAAAGCAAAAGAACAGTATCATGCTACCCGGATTGCCGTCATTGTTTCCTCTGCTCAAACCCATGACGAAACTATTTTAAGCTCTATTCTGGGAGCACAGGTATCAGTAAAAACATGCCAGGATTTTGAACGTGTATCCGAAATCATAGAAGATGTAAAGCAAAACAACTATGATGCCGTGGTGGGTGGATATTCTGTCACTTCACAAGCGCTCAGAAAACATATGAATGCAATTACCGTTGAAACGGGAGAAGAAGCAATGATCCAAATTTTACACGAAGCGGCTCGTATGATGGGAACAATCTACCAGGAACATGAAAGAAGAAAAATCTATGAAACCATCACGCAGACATCGAAAGAGGGAATTATCTATGTAAATGGTAAAAAAGAAATTGCACTCGTAAACAAAAAAATGCTACAGATGATTTACACGGATAAAGGATTGATACGTGGGAAACAATTACATGAGGTATATCCTTTCTTTGAAGAAAAATGTGCAGAAGCCATTCAGACGAAACAACCTGTTTATAACGCTGTCCAAAATGTAGACAACACAACTTTTACTATAGATTATGTACCTGTGATCGTAGGAGATAAAGCTGCAGGTGTAGTCATTACCTGCCAGACGGTCAAAAAAATTCAGCAGATTGAATCACAAATACGAAAAAAACTTTCCGAAAAAGGTCTTGTCGCCGCCTATACATTCTCTGATATGATACGAAAAAGTGATCTTATGGAAAGCACAGTTACTATCGCACGTAAGTTTGCTGCCGTATCTTCGAATGTTCTGATCGTTGGCGAAACAGGAACCGGAAAAGAATTAATGGCTCAGAGTATCCACAATGCCAGTGAACGGAGCAACGGACCCTTTGTCGCCGTCAACTGCGCGGCACTTCCGGAAAATCTTCTGGAAAGTGAACTGTTTGGTTATGCAGACGGTGCATTTACCGGAAGCCGGCGCGGTGGGAAAATGGGATTTTTTGAGCAGGCTCATAGGGGAACTCTGTTTCTGGATGAAATATCAGAAATCCCCATCAATTTTCAGGGGAAACTTCTTCGGGCACTTCAGGAACGTCAGATACGCCGAATCGGTGATGACAAAGTCGTTGATGTAGACACCCGAATTATTGCCGCTACAAACAGAAATCTACGCCAGATGGTGATAGACCATGAATTCCGGCAGGATCTTTTATACCGTCTGGATGTTTTGAAAGTATATATTCCGCCTTTGAGAGAAAGGACAGCAGATATTCTCCCCCTGTTCTCTTATTTTCTTAACAAGTATAACAACAAATTTGGAAAAGATATTGCAGGGCTTACACCAGAAGCACAAAAAATGCTTCGCAACTATCATTTCGAAGGAAATATCCGAGAATTACGCAATATTGCAGAACGGGTTTCTGTTATGTGTGAACATGATACCATAGACAAGCATCTGATGGAGACTGCGCTGTACCCGGAGGATGTCTTTTCTTCATCCGAACGCAAGAGAACTGATAATGATTCAGTGCTCCATGAAGAGAATACAATATCTCCAAACGTTTCTATCGAAGAAGAACAGATTCGAGAAGCGTTAAGGAAAACGGGCGGAAAGAAAACACGAGCTGCTGAACTTCTCGGAATGGATCGCTCCACACTCTGGCGAAAAATGAAATCTTATCATATAGAATAAGTTGGCACAAAAATTGCTTTTATTTTTTTATAGAAGCAATTTCGCTTTCTGAAAAAAATCTGCAATGAATGAAAGCGACCAGAAAGGAATGATAAGAAGAATATGGAAAAACCAAAAAACCGGATATTACTGGGATGTGTGGCGGATGATTTTACAGGTGCGTCCGACGCCGCAAGTTTTCTGAGAAATGCCGGACTGCGAACATTACTTATGAACGAAATTCAAAAGGATTTTCCGGTCCCTGAACAGACTGACGCAGTCGTAATTGCCCTAAAATCACGCACGGAAGCGACCGATGTTGCTGTACACAGCACTCTGGAAGCAATTAAGTGGCTGGAAAACCAGGGGACCGAGAAATTCTATTTTAAATACTGCTCCACTTTCGACTCTACAAAAAAGGGGAATATCGGTCCTGTTGCAGATGCAATTATGGAATATCTTGGGGAAACATGCACCATCTTGTGTCCTGCCCTTCCGGTAAACGGTAGAATCGTAAGAAGTGGAAAATTGTATGTGAATGGAGTGCCTCTCGATCAAAGTCCTATGAAAAATCATCCGCTTACTCCTATGTGGGACAGCCGGATTAAAGCCCTGATCGAAACGCAAAGTAAATATCACGCTTACGAATGGGACACTACAGATCTTAACACAAGTGCTGAGCTGCTTCGTAAAAAATGTCTGGAAATTCCTGAAGATCATTTTTATATTGTTCCAGATTATACATGTGAACAAGATGGTCAGAAGATTGCGGATCTTTTTGGTCATCTCCGCTTTCTTACCGGAGGTTCTGGAATCCTGACGCACCTGGGTATCCGGATCTTACAAGACGCCGGCATCCGTACCAGAACCATACCTGAGAACTCAGAAGCAGCCGATAGCAAAGGCGTCGTGATTGCCGGAAGCTGCTCTATTGCTACTTTAGCACAGATTCAGGATTTTCAAGAAAAAGGGCATCCTTCCTTTCGGATTGATCCTTTTGCATTATATAATGGAACACAGACAAAACAGGAAATCATCGATTTTGTTCTGAGCCATCCGGATGATGAAGTTCTGATTTATTCATCCGACACTTCTGAAAAAATTAAAGAAGTGCAGAAACTCGGAACTGAAATAGTGGCAGCAATGATTGAAAGGACACTTGGCAGTGTTGCCAACGCTCTGTTACACAAAGGGTATGGGCGCATTGTAGTTGCCGGTGGTGAAACTTCCGGTGCTGTAACAAAAGTTCTTGGCTATGATGTATTCGAAATAGGTGACTCTGTGGCACCTGGCGTCCCGATCATGATACCAGTACAAAACAAGCACATCCGCCTCGTGTTAAAATCCGGTAATTTTGGACAAGTTGATTTTTTCACACGGGCCCTTGAAATGACGAGGTAATGAACGATGAACACACTTGAACAAAAAATGAATGATGCCATTTGGATCGCAAAAGAATTATTTGACCGTGGGAAAGCTACCGGTTCCTCAGCAAACTTAAGTTTTCTCCATGACGGTCATATCTATATTACAGGAAGTGGCACCTGCTTCGGAAATCTGACCACTGAAAGCTTCTCAGAAGTATCTTTCCAGGGGCAGCACCTTGCAGGGATCAATCCAAGTAAAGAACTTCCTCTTCATAAACTATACTACGAAAAATCGGAAGAAATCCAGGCAGTCATTCATGTCCACAGTTTTTATGCTACCATTTTTTCCTTTCTGGACCACCCGGACAAAACTGACATTGTTCCGGATTATACACCTTATTTGAAAATGAAAGTAGGAACTATAGGCCTTGTTCCCTATGCGAAACCCGGCAGTAACGAACTGTTTGGTTATTTTGAAAAAGCCGCGCCATTCAGTGATGCTTTTATCCTTGCTCATCATGGGCCTGTTGTTGGCGGAACATCATTGATGGAGACCTTTTTCGGTCTGGAGGAACTGGAAGAAAGCTGCAAGATTGCGTGGACATTCCAGCACACATAATAATATTAACATCAAAGAAAGTACCAGGAAGGAGGCCTGCCCATGGAACAGACATTGGAACTTCTACAAAAGCAAAAACAGATTTTAACACAAAAGCAGATACAGTCGTTGACGATTCTTGCAATGGATAATGTAGAACTTGACTGCTTTTTAAGACAAGAATACCTCGATAATCCTATGTTGGAAATCAATGGTCAGTCTCCGGAAACGGTTTATGAATCCCTTCCTGTTCTACCATCTGAGGATGATAAAAAATGGAATCATCAGATGGAAGAAAGTAAGGATCTGAAAGAATATCTAAGAAGTCAGCTCAACATTGGCAACAACGATGAGCCATATGAAAGTTTACAAAAATATCTAATCGAATGTCTGGATGATTCTGGTTACTTCACACTATCTACCAAGGAAGTCGCCGGATATTTTCACACTTCAGAAGAGACAGTGACAAATTGCCTGGATGAACTGAAACTCCTGGAGCCGGTAGGTGTTTTTTCCTCGGATCTGAAAGAATGTCTCCTTCGTCAGTTAGAGGCCCTTGGATCTGGAGACCCTCTGTTGAAACAGATGATCAAAGAGCATCTGGAAGATGTAGCTCATGGGAACATTGGACATATCTCCAGATCTCTGAAGATCCCAACATCTCAGGTTCGCAAGTACATGCTAATGATTGGCACATTAAATCCCCGTCCTTCCACAGGCTTTGGTATTAAAAAAACAGAATACATTGTTCCAGATATCATCATAAAAAAGGAGGAAGACTGGGAAATTCAACTGAATGACGGTTGGATGGGAAACTATCAGATCAACGATTATTACCAGAATATGATACTCAAAACCAAGGATAATGAACTGCGAGCATATTTCCGTGAAAAAGCCTCCCGCGCAACATTTATCCTTCAAAATGTGGAACAGAGACGAAAAACACTGATGAATGTTACACAATTTTTATTAGACCAACAGCTCCCCTATTTTGAAGGGACGGGCCCCCTTCACCCAATGACAATGGCAGAAGCCGCCCAAGTACTGGGGATTCACCCTTCAACTGTCTCTCGTGCCGTAAAGGGAAAGTATATCCAATATCCCAAGGAGACTGTACCTATGAAAAACCTGTTTTCACAGAGTGTATCAGGAATATCCGGATCAACTACCCGAAATGCAAAAGAGATTCAGGAAATGATACGAAGACGGATCAGTGAAGAAAACAAGAGAAGTCCATACAGTGATCAAAAACTGAAAGAACTGCTCGAAGGGGACGGCATCTTCCTGTCAAGAAGGGCTGTTGCCAAATACAGAGAACTTATGGGGATTAAAAGTAGTTTTAACCGAAAAGAATCATAATGTTGCACAGCTTTGCACCATATGCAACGCGTGCAACATTTTATTTTAAAATCTATTGAAAACAAGTTCAGGAAAACATAAATGAAGACCAGAAACCGGCTCTTTGGCTATTTTTACAAAGATGGCACACAAATTGCTGATTACTTTATGTAAAATCACATGCTGTGCGGCCGCAGCAGAGAACACATGATCAATGTCTAATCACATTGACTGGAAAGGACGGTTAGTATCATTATGAAAATATGTGCGACAATGAAAAAATTTCCCGGCGGAATGATGGTAATTCCATTATTGATCGGTTGTGCAGTCAATACGTTTGTTCCCCAGTGCCTGGAAATCGGTGGATTTACAACAGCTTTATTTAAAAGCGGCCAGTCGACTCTGGTAGGGCTCTTCATTTTCTGCAGCGGAGCTACAATTAACGTGAAACAAGTAGGAAAACCACTATATAAAGGCGCAGTTCTTACCATTTTAAAATTAGTAATTGGTGTCATTATTGGTTATTTGCTCAATCTTATATTTGGTCCTGCAGGTATTCTTGGTCTCACCCCATTTGCGGTTATTTCTGCAGTTACAAACTCAAATGGAGCAATTTATACCGCACTTGCAAAAGAATTTGGAGATGATACAGATGTCGGCGCCATTGCAGTTCTGTCATTAAATGACGGGCCTTTCCTTACTATGATTGCTCTTGGGACGACAGGTCTCGCTTCCATTCCTGTACTCTCCATTGTAGCTGCAATCATACCACTGATTATTGGTATGATCCTCGGAAATCTGGATTCCGACTTCCGTGATCTTCTTTCCAAAGGCCTGAATATGATTCTTCCAGTGAATGGTTTTGTATTCGGCGCTAATATGAGTCTTGTTGACATAGCAAAGGCCGGCGTTCCTGGGATACTTCTTGGACTTATCACCGTATTCTCAACAGGTGTGCTCACATACATTATTTACAGTGCAATCCGCCGAAAACCAGATCCAATGGGAATGGCTATCGGCACTGTAGGCGGAAATGCAGTTGCTACTCCTGCATCCGTTGCAATGGCGGACCCATCGTTGGAGCCATATGTAGAATCTGCCACTGCCCAGACGGCTGCCGCAGTCGTTATCACTGCAATTCTCACTCCTATCTTAACGGGATGGGTAAGCCGGAGAGCCTCAAAAAAACTCGCTCTCAAAGCGGCTGCATCTTCCTTAGAAGACAAAGAAAACTGATTTGGAAAGGACTGATTCATCAATGAGTATTCATATTATTAAAGCAGACAAGATCATTACCGGAAAAGACCTTACCTTAATGACACGCGGAGCAATTCAGATTGAGGACGGAAAGATTACCCGCATTTATAATCATGCTTCTCAGATACCTTCCGGCGAACATATTACCGTGACAGATCTGGGCGACAAAACTCTGATTCCCGGAATGATCGATTGTCATAATCACCTTGCATTGGATACGCGCATTGAACATCATCTTGTGAAAATGAATGATTGTGAATGTGAACAGACTATCCGGGCCTTAAAGACGATGAACGATGATCTTCATGCCGGAGTAACCACTGCAAGATGTCTGGGGGATCGTTTTTATATTGATGTCACTTGTAAAAAAGCACAGAAAGAAGGACGGATATCCGGTCCAAAACTTGTTGTCAGCGGCATTGGCATGCGCGCCTCTCACGGTCATGGGTATGTAGGAATGCCATTTGACGGACCGGAAGAATTTCGCCGGCAGGCCCGCGAAAATATCCTCCATGGTGTTGATTTTCTGAAAGTATTTATGACAAAGGTCATCAACGCAACATCTTTTATCTATCATTTTATGAGCCCTGAAGAGCTTCGGGCAGTCGTCCAGGAGGCAAGAAGTGTAGGAATTACCACTGCATGTCACTGCTCAGGAGGACAGGGTCTTGATGACTGCATTGATGCGGGAATCGACTGTCTGGAACACGTATATTACATCTCAGAACGCCAGGTTGAAAAAGTGAAGAACGCAGACCGATGGGTCGTATACACGCCAAGTTATGCACTAAACGATGATCTTCTCTTCAAGTTTTCTCCGAAGGACAAAGATGGGAGTCTGAAAGAAAAAGAAATCATCTGCAAATGCCTGGAAGGCGCCATCTCAGGTGGACTGAAATTTGGTATCGGTACAGACGGAATCCACCAGGGACTTGCACAAGAGGCCATTTATATCTCATCACTAGGCGCCTCCAATCAAGATGTCCTTGCCGGAATTACGGTAAATGCCGCCAAACTGTGCCATGTGGACAATGTAACCGGCTCTATCACTGAAGGAATGGCTGCTGACCTGGTAGCACTGGATGGGAATCCATTGGAAGACCTCTCTGCTCTGAAGCGAGTAGAAGCCGTTTATCAGGACGGTAAGAAAATAAACTAAAATTTTTGTTCCCATAAGTCAAGACAGTCCCGTGAACCTTAGATTTTCCAAACCTAACTTTTCACAGGACTGTCTTTTTCTCTTTGCCGTACATCCGGTTACTTTCCCAACTGGTATACAGCTTTCGGTATATCCTTAATGGAATCCCCCACCTTTATACCTTTCTGAGATCATCTGGATATATATTTCTGGCACGTCCAAGATCCTGGAATACATTTACTTTTGATTTTGACGTTTTAAATCTGACCCGGTCTCCCGGTACCAGATCCGGAAACGTATTGCCCCAATAAAACAGCCAGTCACTGTTCGCCTGTTCGCCGTCCGGCGGATTATCAAGGTGCCCCTTGATCCCGTAACAACGGTACTGCTTCTGCGACAGCTCCCGGACCGATTCAATCACCGTCTCATAGTACCCCTCTTCATCTGGGTGCAGTACATAATCACCCGCTATCCACTTTTTTACATAAGAAACAAACTCCACCGTTCTTCTGTAAAACTCCGCCGTACTATGACCTTCCAGAACTTTGCATCGATGTAATTCATCGTATACCACACTCAGATCTTCCTGCTCGTCCAGCTTTCTCATCTGAATCCCCTTCAAAGGAGTCCTGTCCAATTCTTCATATTTTACAGTCAATAATGGGAAATACTGCTTGCACAAAGCCCACGCAGCTCCCATTTCCACCAGACAGAACGGGCTCTGTAAATATTCGGCTGTAATGAGAGAAATGACCGTATCACATTCCTGCATCTGCTGTCTGATTGTTTCAATAAAATTTTCACCTGTTTGCAGCTTTTCCGGAAACGCCGTACAGAACACATCTCTTCTTCGCAATCCCATTCCCAACTGCAAAAACTCAAGGAATTTTTCTGCCAGTTGTTGATTTTTAGAACTAAAACTGATAAACACCTTTTTCATGTTAATTCCTCCAATTCATCCAGAAGCCGTCCCCTTTCCTTTTGAAAACGAGTTGTTGCTTCTGTAATTTCCCGATAGTATCTCTCCTGATTTCTCCTGAGCTGTCCGCCGATCTGTTTCATTCTAGCCAGGTCATAATTCGGAACTTTCAGCGTTTGCAGACTCGCATTGCTTATTATCCGGATTGTAGTCCCCGATTGGATACGCTCCAATGCAATCTGTCCCTGTTCTGAAATTAAAAATTCAAACAATACATACGGGTCGTATTTCCTCTGATCCACCCGGATCATCGTGATATTTCCACTAATATACGCTTCCGGTGGATTTGCCTCCACAATGGCTGCTTTCAAAACCGCACCCTTTGACGTAAGTAAAATGTCGTCCTTACTGATCCGAAATTTTGCCTTGCACACAGAGCTTGTTCTCTGAATCCGGTCGGCCTGTCCAAACTCCAGCCGAGCGTTCTGAATATCTTTGATATTAATAAAAAACGCTGCTCCATTTTCCGTAATGTCCGATTTCTTCAGAAGCTGTGATCCCCTGACGATCTGCGCAATCTCCTCCAAAGTGATACCTGACTGTATCTCTTTTTCCCCGGTCCGGCGGATATATTGAAGAGGTTTCAGAGAAAATGCATTCTCCCCAATCTCTTCCCTACCGCAGACTGCACTCACTCCGGGAATCTGCTCCGCAGAATCAAACACTTTTTTCGCCAGTTTGATTCCCTCCTCTGTCAGAGAATGAACATTCCGTCCTGTCCGCTGACAATATCCGCTGATATCAAGGAATATTGTTTTTCCCTTTCTCTTTTTCGCTTTGTTAAAAATGAGCAGCTCTCTCCCGGTATGATCTTTCGGATACAAATTGTTTGGAAACGTAATCACAGCTTCTAACCAGTCATTTACTACAATCTGCTCTCTTAGACTCACCTCGTTTCTCCGAATCAAGGAACCTGGAGTCACAATCACCGCCGCAGAGCCATGTTCGCTCAAACGGTACAAAGCATCCTGAATAAAAATCCAGTCGGCATAAATATTACGTTTCGTAAAGCCGTAAAGTCTTGGATCTGTACTCTGGCAGAGCTCCGTAACATTTCTTCCCCTTGGAACATCCATCACGATCATATCGTACCGCTGCCGTTCCCGTTCCTCCGGTATCGTCAACACATCCCTCTCTACAATCTCCCCTGCAGAAACTCCATAGGCGTAGCTGTACAAATTCGCCACATCACAAAGCTCACGACTCTGTTCTTCCCCGCAGAATGAGATCTCTGGATTCCGCAGCCTCAGGTAATCCCATAATTCCAAGCCCAGTCCGGCACCTCCACAACAACTGGACGCGAGATGCTTTGCCTTCCGTGGACTGAGAAGCTCCACAATCACTCTCCTTACCCCTGGTGGCGTCAACACACATTTTCCGTCCCGACCCATCAAGTCCAGTATCAAAGCAAACACCTCTCTGGGGTCTTCCCCCTTTTTGCCATACCATACAAAACAGTCTATCATTTTTTTCAGTAGCCTCTGAACTGCTTCTTGCTCTACCGTCTGCCAGTTTATTCTTTCAGATAACCTGCTGAATGCCTCACGCACATCATATCCCTGAATTCCTTTAATGCTCTCAATGAGGGAACCTTGCGAAACCATGGCACCACTGCCAATATCCAGTCCAAAATCATCCTGCCATTCTCCGTAATGCCAGGAAAAAGCCATTAGTAAAGACAACGAAAAAGCCTGCTCTTCCGATATCTCCCGTTGAAACTCCTTCCAGATTTCTTCAAACATTTGCGTCTCCCGCATACGCCGCCTCCTTTCTACCTATATTTCATAATTGAAATATATCACTTTTGTCTCATAATGTCAATTATGAATTACAATTCATAATTTTTTGTAGAAAAAATTGTCCTCCACCTTGCAGGGAAGGACATAGAATAATACAGTAGTTTACCTTTACTTATTTTAGAATGACGCATACTTTTTTCAACATCCAATGAAACACACTTACTATTTTTTTACTTAATTCAGGAATCTTTATAACTTTTGCAATCTTAGTTCTCAGAAATTCAACGACTAACCCGGAAATAAAAATCAACGCGGCACAAGCAAACGCATACACAACCCCTAAAATAATATTGGTTTCTGCTACAAATGTAAAAGCACCTCTCAGATAATTATTCCATATTACCTGATTGAGCTGAAATAAGTAGATACCAAAGGCTAACGGAGAAAGCTTTGCTATCACCGTGCCCTTCAAACGAATCCTTGAAAAAAGAATGACCATTAGTAATCCACTCAGCAGGATTGTGGGAGACACAAAATTCGTTAGCTGCTCATTTCCCTGAAAAACGTGTGCGGCCCATGTCCAAAAAATACAAATTGCCCACATAATAATGAGAGTGAACGACTTCTTCTGTTCAAAGACCTTGCCTCTCTTTGCCAATGCTCCTATGCAATATAAGATGATGAGCCATAAAGTTGAGTAGCCACCTTGTGTTTTAAAAGCATCCGCAAACAGCCCCATACATGAAAATAAAATAATCAGTATGAGAAACGCAATTTTCGCACTTTGTTCCTCTACCGTAAACATAAATTTATTTAAAATAGGAATTGCAAAAAAGAGCGCGAAGAAAGCTGTAAAATACCAGAATTTCCCAAATGTAACAGGAAACGCGCATCTGATCATATCTGCTTTTTCCCAGACTGGATTACATCCTGCCAGAGGGAACAGCATCGTAATCACAAAAGAATAGAAAAAAGCTTGAAACCACATATCCACCAGTTTTTCGTATTTGCGTGGTCTGTCCACGGCCATATATCCGCTGATAATCGCGAATCCATCCACCGCACAATATGATAAAATCTCTAAAAACCAAAAAGCCTTATACTCCACTGTTCCGGCTTGGCATACCCCTAAGATTCCCCCTTGTCCTAAAGTATGTAACATACACACCATGTACATCAAAACCAGACGTAAAAGATCTATGCCATAATTTCGTTCGTATTTCATCTAATTTCTCCTCATTCCCGTAAGTAGATTTATTATAACATATTTTTGTTATTTATTATATAGCAGAGCTAAGAAACAACATCTCTGGCGCTCAGAGAAACGCTTATACTTTTTGGCGTTAACTAATTCATCATCCTCTTTTGGTAGATTTGGTTGTGATGAGTTAATTTTATCGAACGTCTATAGACCAAGTCTATTTTTATGAAATTGATTTTGCGAAATTAATTATACGTTATCCTAGATACTTATTTATAATTGAAGTATACCACACACCTTCTAACAAATGAATTCGCAATTGAATTTTGACATTGACAGATTAATAACAAATTACAGTAATAGGATTCAAAATAGGGATAATACAAAACAGCAGGCAATCTTATAGACTACCTGCTATTTAAAATAACTCATATTATATTCCATCACTCAAACTCGGCGTGTCCTTTGTTGCTCTTAACTATATTTATTTAAGTTTTCTGTAAATTCACGCCGATATTTACTTCAATTACACCAATTACTCTGGCTTGCTGATTTTCTGTTGCCAAAATGTTGCCAAACTTACTGTCAATCCAATTTATAATGATACTGCCCAGCATTAGTCATTGTTTGTACCTTAAAATCAGGATCTTCTAAAGCGCTCACAATTAAATTCTTTTTGTATGGAACATGTAATGTGGCAACTTTATCCATATTGTCTCTGAATTTCGGTAACTTATCCCAAAGATCCTTAACCTGTTTTCTCATTCCCGTTGAACACCAAATATCTGATTTTTCCTTAAAATCAGGGTAAATAACGATTACCGGAAGTCCTTTTGTGTTAATTCCATATTCAATTTCTTCCCGTAATGCTTGACTATTCTTTGTATTATTGCTCAAAAACAGAATAATATTTTTTGATACATCAAGCCTATCATGCAATCTTTTCTTTAATGTTTCCCATGAGCTATTATCTCGAACATTATATGTTTTTGCATGAGCATCCACAAAAGGAAAAGAACTATCTGCTCCTTTCCATGCACGAAGCTGATTGTAATAAAGAAAATCTGGTGTGGCATTAGCTCCTAAATTTGATTCACTAAAAGGTTCACTCACATAAAATGCCGCATAATTTGCTGTCCTATTTGCCATTTTTACCTCCTTAATGTCATATGAAACATATTTTTATATTCATACATCGGAATATCCTTAACATCGCCATAGATTATAATATCTACTTTAGATTTAAGGCTTACTCCGCTACTATTTAATGTACATAGCATACATCTTAGTAGTGCTTCTCTATCTTTCGGGCCATCATCAAATCTAGATATTCCCGTACCAAGTACGGGAAGTACAATATCATTACTCGCATACACCCTGTCTATCTCTGTCCACATCTTCATGAGCATAAGTTCAAACTTTGCCATATTAGTATGAGCTTCATGTTGTATATTTAGTTCTGTCATCGCTAACATAAGATACGTCTGATTATCTACACTACTATCATAACGAATTACTGTTCCAAGCGGGAACTCATACAATCCATCATTCTTCTTTTGGAGACCAAGCCTCTTTGCTTCATTCTCTACAACCGCTTCAATTTCCTCCTTTTTTCCATGGTTTAAGACTAATTGGCCATGCAATGACTTCTTCGATATTACAATATCGTCAACTCTAGTGTCAAAATGCGTATCACATCCAATAATCTTCCAACCAGAAGCTTCAAATATGTCCCCACAGCTAATAACTACTTGCGTCTGTCGAATTGTAAGGTTTACAGAATCTCTAAAAATCCTGCCAATAGCAAAATAAATGAGACTATAAATCACCACAAAGATTACCAAAACAACCCCAATCCTCATCCAAACATTTGAATCCTTCCAATCTCCCAGCGAAATACCTAGCACAGAAAGAATTGTGGAAATTAGACCTACTGTCGTAACTGAAGCAGTGATACTATCTCGGATTTGTCGTGAAAGATTGATATACCAATTATATATTTTTTTCATAATCACCCCATCAAAACATTTATTATGAAATGTATATTTTCTTATAATAAGTCTGGCAACTTATTATAATCTTCTATAACATTCACCCTCATATAAAGACCATTTGCTCTGCGATATGTTTACCTTATACTCTAACATTTCTATAAAGCTACACCATATTGTTCAAAAATCCATGTTTGACCAGTTTCTATCATCTTAACTAGATATTTTTCCTTTACTTCTTCCAAAAACTCACTGATTGCATCTGGATGATTTTTTAAAAACCATCCTATATGATTTTCGATATAGTCAATTCTGATTTGAGCATCATTCAAATCATTAGGACACCTTTTCATCTTTTCATCAATACTATCGAATCCCGAAAACGGCTCATTTAATCGTTCTTTAGTCATTTGGATATATTCAGGATTAATATCAACCCCTATACTTCTTCTATTCAGTTGTTGGCAAACTCTCAAGCAAGTCCCCGAACCAACAAATGGATCTACAACCAAATCCCCCTCTTTACTTGATGCTAAAATCATTCTTTCATATAGTCCCTCCGGTTTTTGAGTTGGATGTTTTTTTCTATTTTTATTACAATAATGCATATGAGAAAATTCCCACACATTTCCCGGATTAGCCCCACGCATATTATTAACCGAACGATAATATTTCTGTGGAACCCGAATCGAATCTAAGTCAAAGAAAAACTTCTTAGGATTTTTTGTAAACATTAATATATCATCATGTCTGGGACTAAATCCTTTAGTTTTTCCGATTCCTTGTGTATAAAACCATGTAATCCAACTATTAAATGTCATACCCAACTCTTGTTCCAGAATTGTATAAATATATGAAATATACTTCATACCCATAAAAACATATATCGTTCCATCTGGCTTTAAAACTCTTTTTGCTTCATTTAGCCATGTTCTACTAAACTCAAGATATTCTTCAAATTCCAGTTTATCTTGACTTGTTCCATAATTTTTATTTAAATTATATGGTGGATCTGTCACAATTAAGTCTACAATACCATTTTCTAATTTGCTAAGTTCTTCAATAGCATCGCCGCAAATTGCATTTAGTCTTTTATCCATTTATTTTTTTGAGCCTCTCTATAAAAATCCTCAATGCTTCTTCTTGAACTATGCAGATACTTGCTATCTAATAATTTACACATTTCCCAAGTTGTCCTATATTGATATGTAACATAGTGTATATCCTTAATCTGAATTTGCCCCGTTCCTAATGCCGGATTATAATTAATGTCTGCATCACTAATAAATTTTAAATCATAGGCATTATAATCCACAATTTCCATAATTCCATCCATCAATCTTGTACGCTCATTCCTTTGAACATATACTTTATGCTTGATTGATAAAATTATAAACATAAAATCCGGGTCTTTAACATAAGCAGTTCTTATTCTGCTAAAGCTCGTGATATTTGGCCCTTTACCACTATTAGGAATGTCATTTGCTGTTGCTTTTACGTCCACATTTCCCGTTACTGACCTATCATCCTTTTTAAATTGTAATATTATATCAGCTATTCCAAGACGTTCTTGAGCTTCTACATTTATAAGGCGATACGGATTATCCATATCATCTCTTATCCCTGCAAAGACTTCTCCTGCCCAAGCTTCAATCATAGGCCCTGCAATTTTATTTATATTTTCCAATGGAAGGCCCATGCGTAGGTTAGTATTGATGATAATTTTATTATCACCTCGTTCTTTTTGTCTATCAAGAATTAAATTCATTTGCTCAATCACAAATTCACTGTCCGCTTTATAAGTAGGTGATTCTACTGGTATTTTAAAAGTCATATCCTCATATCGCATTTTGTTTACCCCTTTCTCTATTTCGTTATAAATCATTTTTCAGTTTCATCAACAAACTCCATAATATCACCAATATTACAATTTAAGACAATACATATCTTATGCAAGCTTTCCAGAGAAACCGTTTCTCCTTTTCCCATTTTTGCCAATACATTAAAACTAATTCCAGCCATTTCTTTTAAATCAGTTCGATTCATTCTTTTATCAATCAACATTTTCCATAATTTATCATAACATACCGACATATTATTTCTCCCAACACTCTATGTCCTCTATCAACTTGTATCAGTATATCACATTTCAAATTATATATCAAGATAATCTCACAAAAAGCTGAGTTTTTGTCAAACATATGTTTCTCTTTATTGTTGATTGACAATATCAAATCCCCACCATCCAGTCAACAGTAAACTGAACGACTGCGCTGCTATTGACTAATTGATGAGGATTAGCTTTATGGCAGCTAAGAGGGCTTTAAACAGCCCTCTCCTGTCATCGAGCGTCCCTGTTATGCTTTCTCCTTGCAACCCATTTCTGTTCAGCTTCTATCCGTTCCTGTTGCCTCGCCCGGTTAATCACAACGTTTACCTGTTCAGCGCCAACCACAGCCTTTATACGTCCAAAATCCACCGCCACTATCCGCAGTTCCCGATTTTCCGCCAAGACTTCTTCCAGCCTGTTTGTCAGCCGCTCATTTCCACTCCGTTCCCTGTTATATGCCGCTTGCAGCTTTGTAAACTTATTTGAAATATCCAGATATGCCGAATAAACAGAGCGCATAACTTGTACGATTTTCTTTACCAGCGGTTTTGCTTTCTTCTCCCGATACGACTTTGCAGATTCCATAACCGCCGCTTCTGGAAGCGTCTGCTCCGGGTCTGCGGAAAAGTCTGCGGCCAGCTTCTCCATGTTCTTTACCATAGGGGCAAGTTCATTCATGCGTTTCTGGTATTTGTCCGCCTGTTTCTGCGCTTTCTCTGCTTCCTGCCGAGACTCCTGCAAATCTTCCTGTAAGGAACGAATCTCATCATCAACCTGTAACAACTGTTCATGCAAATCTTCGTTGATTTCTTGAAAAGTAGCGTTTTCTTCCTGCAATTCCGCCTTTTTTGCTTCCAGTTCTGCAACTTCCTTTGCCCGCTCCTTTTTCTCAAAATCTAAGACAGATAAATGCTTTTCATGTGTGCCTTTCTTCTCCCACTCAATCCCATGTTCCAGCATGACGGCGGCAAGCTGTTCTTTCTCATAAGCCACCCACTGATTTAATTCCGTTTCCCGTCTTGTGCCGCCTTTAAATCCGAGAGCAGATAACGCCTGTTTCAAAGAAACTCTTGTATCAAGTCCCCGCTTGCTTCCTGTCGTATACGGTACAAAATCTATATGCAAGTGGGGCGTTGCTTCGTCCATATGAAGATAGGCACTGAACACCCTCAACGTAGGATTTCGCCGCTGAAAGTCCTGCATATATTTATCCAACACCTTTACCGCAAGCTGTCCGTTCTCCGTTTTCGCTCCCATGTTGTCCTTATCCCCGATTTGCAGGATAATCTCATGGAATGGTTTTTCCTGCTTGCCGGAACGGATTTTCTCATAATAATCATCAATCCGGCGGTCACTTCTAGTCTGCTTCTCATTGTACCGGGCGAGTGCTTCATCAAACAATTCGTGATATACGTCCTTAATATTTTCGTTGCAGTATTCCACGTTCAGACAGCTTCTTTCCGGGTCAGTATTCTTTGCATGGAATTTTCTGCTGTTATGATTGACAGAGCCTTTCCCTGTCATAAAGCTGATAGTTCGCTTCAATCAATATCCTTTCTCCCTGTCCGGGTAATCAGCGCCGGATACGGCGCATAGGCTTTGTTACTTTCGTCGAAAGTAACGCAAAAGCACTTTTGACAGCCGTTCCGTCCATCAAAAGCTGCCTTTGCGCCCTGCCGGGGGCTTTTCCGTCCTACGGACGGAGCGGCTGTTCCCGCCGCTTTGCTTCCGCTGCCATAGCTTTTCGGATAGCGGAAAGTACGTTTTCTACCGTACATTCCTCCCACCCGCACAGCCATACCAGCGTCCGCATTTCTGCCACAGTCAATTCCACATCTCCAAAGATTTCATTGAGTGCGGCAATTCTCCGGGATTCACTTTCGTAAAAATATTTGTTCACGTTCCGGGTTCCCCATTCTGGCTGAATTATCATCAAATCACACCTTTCTCGTTGTCTGCTATCCACAGGAGCGTGACACGCTCCTGTCTGTTATCATCAAAGGAAAATACCAGCGGAAGCCATCCGGCACTCCACGTTTTTCCAGATATTCCTGTTTGGCTTTTTCCCGTTCTTCCTGTGTGGGCGCAGTCTTATATTTCGCATATAATTCATGGAGCACCAGCGAATCCAATTTCTGCTCCAATCCCTGCCGGATTTTATTCAGACAATCATCATCTTCCATTAGATGATAGCGGAGCAGAGATACAAACAATTCATAAGGAATTTGCACGTTTTTCATCACTTAATCCTTTCTGCGTCGGTTTGCGTCGATAGCGTCGATATTTTCTATACCAGCCCGCTGTAAAAAATACCGTCGCAACCGACGCATATCGTCGCTTTTACTCTCTCGGCTCAAGCCGTTTCAGAATAATCTTCCTTTCATGTCCCCGCTTATTGTCATAGAAAATTCCATAGTCATTAAGCAACTGGCTATTGACTACATTCAGCTTTCTGGAAAGCACGTTTGCCTGTATCTGCATATCCGGCAACTGGCTCACAAGTTCTGTTGCTGTCCCCTCCCATTCCGGCTTATCTTCTGTCAGAAAATTGTTGATTGCTTCCAGCAGGGGATTCGGCGGCTGTTTCCACAGTTCCGTTTCTGCCTTTTTGAATTTCCAGACGCAGCGCTCCCGGTCAAACTCTATAGTCAGTTCCTGATCCGGCTGGTCACGCCCCACTATATCCATGACCGCCTCATTGTCAGTGCGCTTTTTCTTGTGCATGATAAACGCCCCGTCTGCCGCTCCAAGCAGCCCGTTTGTGCCGGAAATCATATCAAAGCTGTCCTCGGATTCCAGCTTGCGTGTGTGATGAACCACCAGCAGGCAGATACCGTATTTATCGCTGAACGATTTTAACTTTGTCACAATCTCATAATCGCTGAAATAGCTGTACCTGTCCCCGCCGACCTCACGCACTTTCTGAAGCGTATCAATGATAATCAACCTTGCGTCCGTATGCGCTTTCAGAAATTCCTCTAATTGCCTGTCTAAGCCCTCATTCAAGGTCTTTGCCTGTGTCGCAAAGTACAGGTTATCCGCACATTCCACGCCGAACATACCGGAGAGTCGCCGCTGAAGCCTTGCATAATCATCTTCCAGTGCAAGATACAGCACCGTACCCTTTCGGACAGGATAATCCCACAGCGGAAGTCCCATTGCCACATGATAGGCAAGCTGTCCCATAAAGAACGATTTTCCAACTTTCGGCGCACCTACAAAAAGGTAAGTGCCGCCGTAGAGAAATCCCTCTACAATCGGCGTTCTCGGCGGATAGACGGTATCATACAGTTCCGTCATGGAAACGGTTTGAAGCCCGCCGCTCCCGGATTTCTTCAGGTTTTGTGCGGCTTGCAGATTGATTTGTGCTGTTTCATTTGCTATAATTTCATTGTGATTTTTTAATTGCGGCTGCGCCCTATCTGCGCCAACAGATAATACGGGAGCAGTCGTTTTCATTTTTTCTGTCATTCATCTTCTCCTTTCAGACCATCTAATGTGATTGCGATTACCTGCAACGTGTAGAGTAGTTCGTCATTGTCCGGGCTTAATGCCTCCAATCGCTTCAATTCCTCGTAGATAGCTACCATTTGATTTTTCAGAGCCTTATACACCCTCGGATTGCCCTGTACCACCACGTCCCGGCATAGTAGCCGCCTTGTAATATAGTCCTGCTTTGTCAAGCCCGACAATGCCACCAAATCGTTAAGCAGCTTCGCTTCTTCGTCCGATACCCGAAACGCTACTGTATGATTGCGCCACCGCCCTTTATAATCAAGTGTTCTTTCCATTTGCATCCTCCTTTGTCATTCGCTCCATTTCCAATTTTTCCGCCATTTCCGTCTGCACCGTAGGGAATAAGTGGGCGTAGCGGTAAGTGATTTTCTCCGCTTCATGCCCCATGCGCTCCCCAATCGCCAGCACCGAAAATCCCATGTCTATTAACAAGGAAACCGCACTATGCCGAATATCATGCACACGAATCTTTTTCACTCCTGCCTGCTTCGCCCCTCTCTCCATTTCATGGTTGAGATAGGATTTTGTGACCGTAAACAGCCTCTCGTTCGGCTGAATGTCATACAGCATTTTGATATATTCCTGCATTTCCTCACAGAGAAATGGCGGCATTTTGATTGTACGGTTACTCTTTTTCGTTTTCGGGCTTGTGATAATATCCCGCCCTTTAGATCGGTGAAATGTCTTGCTGATTGTGACCGTCTGTTTCTGAAAATCAAAATCAGCCGGAGTGAGCGCCAGCAGCTCGCCGGAGCGGATTCCGCACCAGTAAAGCATTTCAAAGGCATAATAGGAACGGGGCTTATCCATCATGGCTTCGGAGAATTTAAGGTATTCCTCTTTTGTCCAGAAGTCCATTTCTTTCGGAACCTCATTTCCCATTGTGCCGGCCCGCCTTGCCGGATTGTAGGGCAGGTTATAGAAGTTCACAGCATGGTTGAAAATCGCCGTAAGCTGGGCGTGTATGGTTTTCAGATAATCCGCCGAATAAGGCTTCCCTTTCTCGTCCCGGTACGCCATGAGTTCATTCTGCCATGCGATAATGTCCTTCGCTTCAATCTCCGCTATCTTCCGATTTCCGAAATACGGTAAAATTTTTGTGCGGATTACATGGCTTTTGGATTCCCATGTGCTTTCCTTGACACGCTGTTTCTTGTCGGTTTCGTAAACTTCAAAGAAGCTGGCAAACGTCATATCCAGCTTTGCACCCTGTTTCAGCATGGCTTCATGCTCCCACGCCTGTGCTTCCCGCTTCGTAGCAAATCCCCGTTTCTGGGTCTGCTTCCGCTCCCCTTTCCAATTTGTGAAACGATAGATTACCCGCCACGTTCCTGTAGCATTGTCTTTGTATACAGCCATTCAAATCATCTCCTTTCCGTTTAATCGCTGTAACAGACCTTTTTATGAAAAAATGTAGCGTTCACACGACCAGCCACCGTCAGATAGCCCTGTTTCTGTAATTCTGCGTTCAGTTCCCGCACAATCTGGTAGGCTTTTGACTTTGACACCCGCAGTTCCGCTGCCACTTCCTCCACAGTCATAAATGATTTTTCTGCCATTCCGTTATCCTCCCCTTTCTCAGTTTAACTATTTTTGTTTAAGTTATATCTATAATACTAAATAAATTCCGTTAAGTCAAGTGGTTTGCAGAAAAATCTTAACTTTTTTTATTTAAGTTCCTCTTGCTATTCCTATTGCACCATGTTATACTAACTTCAACAGAAATGTTTAAGTCAAGAATGGTTGTATCACTATAACTACAACGGAGGTTTTATTATGGCAATCGGCAAACGAATCCGCTTTTTCCGTAATCGGAAAGGCATGACGCAAAAGCAGTTAGGCGAAATCCTCGGTTTTCTCGGAAAAACCTCTGATGTTCGTATGGCACAGTACGAATCAGAAGCCAGAACGCCTAAACAAGACCTTGTAAAAGAAATGGCTCATATCCTTGATGTAAGTCCTCGCGCAATCACTGTCCCAGAAATAGACAGCTATATAGGTCTTATGCACACGCTCTTTGCACTGGAAGATATGTACGGGCTGAAAATCGGAAAGATTGATGGAGAAGTATGCCTGCGGCTGGATAAATCCACCGGCTCCACCTACTCCACTATGTTTGATATGTTCCACGCATGGCAGGAGCAGGCTGCCCGTCTGGAACGGGGAGAGATAACCAAAGAGGAATACGACCAATGGCGATACAAATATCCCGAATTAGATACTTCAAATCACTGGAAGAAAACTGTACCCTCACAAGGATTAAGTGACTTGATTACACAGGCTTTAAAAGACGAAACTAATTGATTTTCAACCTTAAAACACACACTATCTCTACCGCCTGTTAGTTCTTTATTCACGCAAAAAACCTTGCCGACTTTCAACTTCATTTCTGAAAATCAGCAAGGTTTTTCTGTTATTGAAGTATTCTGTTATTCAGTGAATGATACCCGAAATGTTGCCAAATCGTTGCCAGCACTTAAACAAATTTGTTTGAAACCCACATAAACACTGGATTCTTACAACTCATTTCATCACTCAAACTCCCCAAAGGGAATGTGCAATCGTAGTATTTCAGCCACATTTTCCTTTGTTTTCGTATTCATATTATACAGATTTTTGATACTATTTTGAGTATCAATACGGTTTAGTACCATTTTAGTTCCACTTATATATTCCTTAACCTTTGACATATCTATGTTAATGCTTTTCTAATAAGTTGATTACAACAAGTTGACACTCCCTCAATCAGTTTCCTCCTCGTTTTCTGAAGCCAAATAGTAAAATGGATTAAAACCACTTTTTTCATCATTAACTAAGTTTTCTGAATGCTCTGGTTGTAATGCTAATGTCGTATGCTCCTCATCGTCAAACATAAATATTTGTAGATTCTCTTTTCCAATTTCCTCATACGCTTTATTTATTACCTGACCAATAGCGCGTGAATTGCTTGTATCAAATGGTTTGGAAATATGATCTATCACTAATATTGGAATAATTGGATATTTGTCCTCAGCCAAAAGAATTTTCAAAAATCCTAGATATCCACATAGCTGTATAAGAGTATGTCTTGCCATACTTCCAATGTAATAGTTTACTTCCTTTTTTTGCTCTATGTCATTTTCATCCTTTTCTTTAACCTGAACCATTGGCTGTAATATATTACCACGCTTAAAATACTGTATTTTGAATCCTTCTTGCAATATGTCATCATCTACAACAGAAGATATCCCACTCGCAGATTTATACAACGAAGTAATAAACTGCGAAAGTCCCCGTATTTTCGCTATGTCATCTGAGTTTTGAAGTGCTTTCAATTCTTCTTTTATCTCACGTATTTTCTTTTTTATTTCTTTCAAGTCCCCGCTACAATCACGAATATCTGCCGACAGATATTCTTCAATTAATGCAATAGATTTCGCTTTTTCCTCCATAGTATAGCACTGGAACCTTGAATCATTTCGTTTTATTGCCGTTTTTAATGCAATTCTCTGTCGCTTTAATTCCGCAATTGTTTTATCATTTATCGTATATTGACTAAATGATATAGTATTATCAAGTTCATTTACCAGTTGCTTTAATGGTTCCACAAGATATGCAAATACATTATTTTCCGCCAATAATTGTTCCAAATTTTCTAACAACATCTTTCTATTTGAATTATCATTTTCAAATTGCTTTGCATCAGAGATCGAATTCTCATATATTTTTATCTGTTCAGAAATATTGCTATACATTACTTCCAAGTCTGCTATATTTCTATCACTTCCTTTCTTTTTAGGTTCTTCCATATTTTTTATTTCTTTTAGATTTTTTCTGATATCATCTGCATTCCGACCAGTGTACCAAACATTAGACCCCAACTTTTGTATATTTCTATTAACCTGAGTACAAATAAAATCATACCTTGAAGATGTTACTTCCAAGTCCTTTAATTCCTGTTGCAACTGTTCAAGTTCTCTTTGTAACCAATATATTTTCTCAAGATTATTATTAAAGATAAAGTTTAGTATTGGTACTAATTTTACAGAGTATTTTATATCACTACATTTATCAAAAAAATCATGAATCGCCCCTTGCCGCTTTTCTCCCAAAAAATTAAACATCGTAAAGGTTCTAAAAGTCAGTTCTTCTTCTGTAAACTCACGAATATTTTTTAGCAATTCCATATCTTTAGCAAATATAGAATTTAATTTCTCTCTATATTCTCTTTGGTCAATGATCTCCCTCTCCTCTTCATCCGCATAAGATAAATAGTTTTGAGACGGATCATACGAACGCGTCAATATATATATTATATTATCTACCTGAATTTCCATTGAAGCTTTTTTTAAAGTATCTCTATACCAAGGTTTTTTCCGGATGTCTTCTGATGAGCCAAACATAAAATCCAAAAATTTGTAAAACTCCGTCTTGCCTGAACTATTTTTACCTTTAAAATAATTTAACCCTGAACTAAACTGATATGTGTATTTTTTCTCATCGAAACTATACATTGTCAATTTATTTATCCTAAACATTAGCAGTTACCTCTTTCATAAATTGTCTGTCTGACATTTTCTTACTTTCTTCAATAGCTTTTTCAATAAATGGTGACTCTTGATACAAACTCTTTTCAACTTCCTGTTCATTAATCCAAGAAAGCAAATAGCCATTCAATTCAATTCTTTTACCAATTATCAATAAATGAATAGACTTCAATATAAACTTTATATTTTCGCAATATTCCGCATATTCACCAGAGAGCAACGAAATTGCTTTGCAGACAACATCCTGCGTGTTATTTGCAGTGTATACTTTCCCAAGTCTGAATTTTTCTTTTTTGACCAAATACGAAAAAAGTAATGTTTTATTAACCGACAATTCCCCATGTGTTTTTAATATATTTAAAACAATATTTGTATATATACTAATCTGAATAGTTTCAGCTTCTAACTCAAGATTCTGCATTATCTTCGTCCTCCCATGATATTTGATGTTCCACCTCATCTTCCCTTGTCAGATATATTCCAGCTCCATATTTAATTTGTTCACTATCCGCATACGAGTTAGGTTGTTTTTTGGTTTCACTAAGACGCTGCACAGGAGTATCTTTGCCCTCAGTTTGAAGCATAAATTTAACATTTTCAAAATTATCAAATGTTGTTACTTCTATATCTCGTATCTTGCTTATTTTGTTTAATTCCAAATACTTATAACATACATTTTGATAATAGCTACTATATTGTAAATGCGTCTCTATCAGTTTCTGCGGCATCTTACATGCTAATAACTGTTTATATTCCCTTGACTGTGCAATTTTCAAATCAGCAAAGTCAATTTTATTCAGTTTTTTAAATTCCGAATATACAGGATACATATATTGGTCAGTAAATCTAGCACATATGTCTTCTGAATAAGCTATCATTTCCCTATAACTAATAACAAAAGGGGTCTTTTCATTAATACTTTTTATAATTTCAAAAGTAATATGCTTTAACAGTTCCTCAATTCGATTATAATATGTAATTGTATTTACACCGGCTTTTTTAAAAAGCACCTTGCATTTTTCATTGATTTCATCATCAATTTTATTGGCAGATACAAAAGTATACTTATTCTTTACTGCGTCATATACATCAATAAACCCTTGCTTATCTTTTTCATATTTTTTCTTCACTTTAGCAATAGTCGCTTTTTGAGTCTTTTTAGTATCTAATACCTCTGAATACAACTCTTCTGCCGAAACTTCAAAAACAATATCGCTATTTTCATATGAACTATCAGTAAAAAGAATATAATCTGTTACATTCTCATCTGACCCCTCCAATAATATCCAATTTAATAATACTTGTTTTGCAATTTTCTCAGTAATAGTTGTTCTCTTAACCTGAATTGCTTTAGTTCCTTTGGGGGAAACAATTAAATTTCTAAATTTATCCTCATTATCATCTATTGTATCAGGGGTTATTTTTTTAATGGATACATCATCTACTGTTTCAAACTCAGCTTGCATATTTTCATCCATTGACAACATATATGACACAAACACTTTTATTTGATAAGCAAAACCACCTAAACTATTTATTCCGCTTTTATCCGATGTATAAGTATCCAATTCTTTTCCCCCCTATCCACAATATCTTATATGCAGATAATTATAACATTAAATACTATTTTTTACCATATATAACATCTCTGCAACGCCTTAACAAAACCAAAATGCTACAACAAAAACCGCTTGCACTGATTAAAGAGCAAACGGTCACTACCCTCTTTTATTCGTCTTTGTCCATCACTTAGCCTTCTTCTATTTTTTCAAATATTTTTATTGTGGCTATTATCTCAACCCTTTCCATTAATTTACTTGTCCAACTCATCTTCCATTTTCCTCTGTATATACTCAATATCAGGAAATATCAAACGAATCCCCCGTCTATACATAGCAAGAACCTCTCGTAAATTGACAGTCAGTTCCCTATTCAATTTACTATGTATAACCACTGTCTTGCCCTCAACAGTATGCACATGATCAAAATATTTCTTTAATATAGGAAAGGCATTTTATATCAGAAAAGCATTATCTTTCCCAGCAAACTTCCCTATAATGATCGTATTGCATTTCCCATACCGTTTTATTTTCTTTTCTATAATAATCTTATACTTATCTACCTGTGAGCTGATTGGAATCATCCAGTACAATTCCCTATTCTTACTATCTCGAATTGCCAAAAAATGAGGACAATAATTTCCATTTTCTTTATTACTCATCAAGTATTTGTCTTGAATCTCATCAAAAAATTCATCCTTGATATGATAAGAGTATCCTTGCGTCACTTCCATAATTTCTCCCTATGCAAAATCCCCACCAGAAACTGATGGGGATTCATTGACGAACTATACTACTTTTATCCCACCTGTATAGCAAGTGGCAATTATTTACACACCGAATTATTTATACCCCACACCATCGGCAAGTGGCAAAACTACACATTATGCTTCTTAATACCCCGTCGCATAACAAACGGCAAACATTTACTTCTATTCATAGTATAGCAAAATCTGCCGAAAATGCAACAGATTTTTCAATGCCGTCACATCTATTTATGGCGTTAATCCATTTGTTACTCTATGTATATTTTATTATATTCAAAAAATCTAGAAATATCATAAAGTTCAGGCCATATCATAAATCATATTATAATCTATCGTTTCTATTGTACACCATAAAATCTTTCCTCATAATACTTCCTACTTACCCTCCCTGCAATCGTAAGATATCCTTTTGACTCTAATTCATCATTCATTTTCCTAATCAACTTATATGCATGAGCCTTGGATACACATAAATCCTTCGCCATTTCTTCCGCTGTTATAAATCTTGATTTCTCCATTTTCAATTTCTCCTTCATTTGTTTCTTTTCATCATACTTTAATATAAGCTATAAAGAAATCCAAGATTCATTCATTGGAACCAAAAACATTTTCAAATACGGATAATGTGAATAATATAAATATGACAGGCAATCTTAAAGACTACCTGTCACAGAAAAGACTACGATACATACCCGTACTATTCGAATTCAATCGTCCCTGGTGGTTTGCTCGTCAGATCATAGAATACTCGATTGACTCCCTTTACCTCATTGATGATCCTGCTCATTACTTTCTGCAGTACTTCGAACGGAATATCAGCCGCCTCGGCTGTCATAAAATCAATAGTCTTCACTGCTCTAAGCGCCACCGCATAGTCATAAGTTCTCTCATCTCCCATAACTCCTACGGAACGCATATTTGTCAACGCCGCAAAGTACTGATTGATGTCCCTGTCCAGTCCAGCTTTCGCGATCTCCTCCCGGTAAATTGCATCTGCATCCTGCACGATCTGCACTTTCTCCGCAGTCACTTCGCCAATGATCCGGATACCAAGTCCTGGTCCCGGGAATGGCTGACGGAATACCAGATCTTCCGGAATACCAAGCTCCAATCCGACTTTTCGAACCTCATCCTTAAAAAGATCCCGGAGCGGTTCGATGATTTCCTTGAAATCAACGTAGTCCGGAAGTCCCCCTACATTGTGATGAGATTTGATTACTGCGGACTCTCCACCGAGACCACTCTCTACAATGTCCGGATAAATGGTTCCCTGGGCAAGGAAATCAACAGCTCCAATTTTCTTTGCTTCTTCTTCAAATACACGGATGAATTCTTCACCGATAATTTTGCGTTTCTGTTCCGGTTCTGTCACTCCGGCTAGTTTGCTGTAATATCTTTCCTGCGCGTTGACACGAATAAAGTTCAAATCAAAGTTTCCTTTTGGTCCGAATACCGCTTCTACTTCATCCCCCTCATTTTTGCGAAGAAGTCCATGGTCGACGAACACACATGTAAGCTGTTTTCCGATGGCTCTGGAAAGCAGACCTGCTGCTACGGAAGAATCCACTCCACCGGACAGAGCCAGCAGAACTTTACCGTCTCCTACTTTTTCTCTAATATCTGCAACCGCATTTTCTACAAAAGCATCCATCTTCCAATCACCGGAACATGCACATACACCGCGTACAAAATTGTAGAGCATTTCTTTTCCTCGAACTGTATGAAGTACTTCCGGATGGAACTGAATTGCATATAGCTTTTTCTCTGCATTTTCAGCGGCTGCGACCGGGCAGTCCGCCGTATGCGCTGCAATCTCAAATCCAGGCGCCACCCGCTCAATATAATCAAAATGGCTCATCCAGCAAGTTGTAGAAGACTCCACTCCTTCAAACACTTTGGAATCTTTTTTATCAATCAGAACCTCTGTCTTACCATATTCTCCGACCTCTGGCTTTGTCACCTTTCCACCGAGCACATGCATCATCAACTGTGCCCCATAGCAAAGTCCGAGAACCGGAATACCAAGCTCAAATAATTCTTTTGTATATGTTGGAGAATCTGCCTCATAGCAGCTATTTGGGCCGCCGGTGAGGATGATTCCCTTTGGATTCATTGCTTTGATCTTTTCAATATCAATTCGGTAGGAATAGATCTCGCAATATACATTACATTCACGAACACGTCTTGCTACAAGCTGATTGTATTGTCCGCCAAAGTCAAGCACGATTACTAATTCGTTTTTCACGGGTTTTCCTCCTTCTTTTCCTTTGTGGTTCTTCTATTATAAAATAGCCCCCTGCGATTTACAAGTGGATTTTCTCCGCTTACTGCACTTTTCCCACATCAATCCACTCCATATAGCCCGAATACCTCTCCAGCTCCTCCACTGTCAAATCTACGGCACTTTGGCCACTTCCGGCTGCAGGGAACACTCGTTCCATCCGTTTTAGAGATACATCAAGATATACCGTGAATCTTTGTCCTGTAGCGAAAGGACAAACACCACCCGGTTGGTGACCGGTAGCGGTTTCCACCTGAGCCCGGGGAATCATCTTTGCTTTCTGCTGAAATTTTGCCTTGTATTTCTTATTATCAATCTTCGTATCTCCCGCCAGGACAATGAGAATCGGCGCATCATCCACATAAAAAGACATCGTCTTTGCAATCTGACGTGGTTCACATCTAATCGCCGCAGCGGCTTCCTCTACTGTAGCGCTGGACTGTTGAAACTCCATGACCCGACTCTCCATGTCCTGCTCTTTGAAATATTGTTTCACTGCTTCTAGTGACATCTGCCCACCTGCTTTTTCTGTTTTCTCTATATTGCTTTTTCTGTTTCAAAAGCTTGAACCAGTTTATTCCTAAGATCCGTCGCATGACTATACTCAATATACTCGATACTTCCCAAATCACTAATAGCCTTTGTTGCCTTATCTTTTACAATATACACTGGCTTTCCTAATCCGTATGCAAGCCCTAATTCTAACATCACATTCGGATTCAGTCCGGATATATTAATGATCGCCATTCTGCACGCCTGAATCTGCTCGCAAATTTTACACATGATATCCTTACATGTAATCTCTTCGTCCGCCTTATAGTGCTGAAATCCGGCTGCATTCAAAGCCGGCACAATCCCATATAAATAGCTGTCTACATAATCGTCTGAAAATGGCATAGCAATAAAGACCTTATTCCTTTCATAATCGGGCCGCTTCGGGCATCTTTGAGATCCGATTTTAAAACATTTTCTCATCTGATGAGCCGGAATTTCTTCTTCCGTCATTTTTTCTCTTTCTTCATTGATTTCTGACTTCACCTTTTCAATCAGGTTTTTCACAGTATTCAAAAACCATTCCACTGTTTCGGCTCTTACTGTTTTTTGCGTAGAGGATAAGTCATGGGATGCGTAAGAGAGATGACTGATGTGAAGTTTAGTGAAGGTATTATATTTATCCAACAACTGATTATATTCTTTAATCCAGGCCCCATAAATCTTTGTGTAAATATAATCATTCTTTTGGGAATAAATTCTAACTTTCTGATATAAATTATTAAGTTCAAACTCCAAACTTTTCATAATCTTTTGTATTCATCTTAATTCCTCCAAATTCCATGGGAAAGTCATTTTCCGTTTTTACTCTTATCAGACAATATTACTAACATTTTGTAATTTTAATCTATCTTCTCTATTGTATCATGTCTCAGCCAACGGAACAATGTCAGAATACCGGCAATCTCTTGCCTTTGCAGACAAACAGGCGTACCTTCGGTATGCCTGTCTGTCACATCCCCATTTAGGGACCATCCATTTTTCATCACTGTTTTTGTTTTCTAATGTCCGGCTTCTTGTCCGGACTGTTTTTCATCAGTTTGACCAGTCTGCTTGTTCCCAGTCTTTCCGCACCCAGGCGAATAAACTCTTCCGCATCATCAAAGGAAGAAATGCCTCCCGCTGCCTTGACTTTGACGTTCTTCCCTACATGGGTTTTCATCAGCTTCACATCCGCAAACGTCGCTCCCTCAGTAGAAAATCCAGTGGACGTCTTGATGTATTCTGCGCCGGCTTTCGTAACAATCTCGCACATTTTGATTTTTTCTTCCTCAGTCAGCAGACAGTTCTCAATGATTACTTTCAAGATCCGGCCATTGCACGTTTCGTGGATTCGGCGGATCTCATCCTCGATTTCCTCGTACTTTCCGTCTTTTAAGTGCCCAATATTGATGACCATATCGATCTCAGAAGCCCCATTTGCGATGGCGTCTTTCGTCTCAAAGACTTTCGCTGCCATGGTGCTGTATCCGTTCGGAAATCCTATGACGGTACAGATCGGAAGTTTTCCATCTACATATTCGGCCGCTGCTTTCACATAGGAAGCCGGAATACAAGCAGAAGCGGTATCGTATTTCATAGCGTCATCCAGGATCTGTCGGATCTCCTCCCAGGTTGCAGTCTGTGTAAGTAACGTATGATCTACATGGGTTAAAATCTCTTTTGCTTCCATCTTTTTTTGCATCTTCTATTCCTCCCCTGTCCTGGCCCACTTTTGTTCCAGGATATCTTTGATTTCCGGGTCAAATGCCGTCTGGGCGGCATTTCGTAGTAACGTGAAAATGAACCCATCGTCCCGGCCGTACTGCTCGTATACTTTTGTCAATTCGTTTGTCATGGTTGTGCCGCTGACTGTCCGGTTGTCTGTGTTGATGCCCACCTTGATTCCGGCGTCTACAAACTGCCGGAGCGGATACGCTTCCCATCCGGCGGCCGCCTTTGTCTGGAAGTTGCTTGTCGGACACATTTCCACACCGATTCCAGCCTCTGCATAGGCTTTCATCAGCTTCGGATCTTTCCGAAGCGCGATCCCGTGCCCGATCCGTCTGGCTCCCAGTTCATAAGCCTCCCGGACATTTTCCACATTCCCTGTCTCACCTGAGTGAATGGTAAACGGCATACCAAGACGTCTGGCCTCCTCAAATAGGGGCCGGAAACATCTTGTCGGAAACGCCGATTCATCCCCCGCCAAATCCAGCGCACATACGCCCATCCCCAGATACTCTCTGGCACACCGTAACATTGTAAGATTCTGTTCCTCACTGTGGTGCCGCATGGCACAGGTGATGATACCATACCTGACATGAAAAGCTTCTTTGGCCCGCTCCATACCGTCCCTCACCGCCTCAATGACCTGAGCACAAGGCAGTCCGTCATGGGCTGAGAGCATCGGGGCAAACCTCACTTCAATATATTCGATCTTTTCTTTTGCAATCTCTTCTACAAAACGATAGGCTCCATCCGAAAGCCCTGCCGCATCCTGGAGGCACTGCACAGGCAGGTCAAACTTTTTCAGATATTCGGTTAAGCTCCGGCATTGCTCTGATATCGTCAGCTCCTCATCAGACACAGCTCTTCCCAAATGCCCCTCAATGATGTCCTTTGTCAGAGAACCGTCCAGATGACAGTGGAGATCCAATTTAGGAAGGTTTGCGATATTCATAATCTCCCGCCTTTCGTATTCTTTCTGTCTTCTTTTTAGATAGTTTCAATAATGCGGGTTATCAAGCGTTTAAAGTCCTTGGAAACCCGGTCTGCACTCTCCTGCACCTCCATATGATCCAATTTTTGTTTGCTCATACCGGCTGCCAGATTCGTAATACAGGAAATCCCACCGATTTCCATGCCCATATGACGGGCTGCCATGGCCTCGCAGGCTGTACTCATACCGACTGCGTCACCGCCCCAGCTTCTGCACATTCGTATTTCCGCCGGCGTCTCATAGTTCGGCCCGGTAAGCTGCACATAGACGCCTTCTTTGAGGTTCATTTGACAGGCAGACGCCGCCTCTTTGATCACAGTCCGAATCCGGGTACTGTACACCTCACTCATGTCCGGAAACCTTGGCCCCAGCTCATCCAGATTTGGCCCGATCAGCGGACTTGGCACACCGACCGCAATGTGGTCAGTAATCATCATAAAATCTCCTGGACAGAATGTTCCATTGATACCTCCGGCCGCATTGGTCAAAATCAACTGTTTCGCACCCAGCAGCCCCATCAGTCTGGTTGGAAGGACGACGTCAGTCATCGGGTACCCTTCATAATAGTGGACCCGGCCCTGCATAATGACAACCGGCACCTCGCCTACATACCCAAACACAAAGCGCCCTTTATGTCCCTTCACTGTAGAAACTGGAAATCCTTCGATTTCTGTGTAATCCATCGTCGTTTCGATATGAATCCCGTCCGCATAATCTCCAAGCCCGCTCCCCAGAATCAGAGCCACCTTGGGGCTGAAATCCGTTTTCCCCCGGATACTTGTAAGACAGGTCTTTAATTTTTTCTCCATTTATTTTCCCTCCTTTTCTACGGATGCTCCGCCACACCTGCTATTTTCCTCTTCCTTCATTTTTTGCCGCTGCCCTTTATCACAGCGTGATGGTAGCTTCTTTTCTGTAGTAGATCCTTACTTTAGCTCTCCGAGCAGGGAAGCGCCTATTGTTCCCTCCGGCATGGAGAGTCCAAAGTTATCAAGGATAGTAGCCCCAATCACCGCAAATGTATCCTGCTCCGACAACCTTCCGCCGCCTTCCATACTCTTGGAATAGGCCAGAAACGGCACCTTTTCCCTTGTGTGGTCAGTCCCGATATAGGTCGGATCGTTCCCGTGGTCCGCAGTGATAATCAAGAGGTCATCTTCTCTTAGCGTTTCCAGAAGTACCGAAAGCCCTTTATCAAACTGTTCCAGTTCTTTTGCATAGCCTTCCGGATCCCTGCGGTGCCCCCATTTTGCGTCAAAATCCACCAGATTGACAAAGCACAGCCCGTGGAAATCCTTCCCCGCGATCTCGTTTGTCTGCTCCATCCCGTGAATGGAAGACTTCGATTTATATGCTTTTGTGATTCCCTCCCCGTCAAAAATGTCCCGGATCTTTCCTACAGAGATCACATCAAATCCATGATCTTGGAGTACGTCAAGCGCTGTCCGCATCGGAGGTTTCAGCGCATAGTCGTGTCGGTTACTTGTCCTTTCGAACTCGCCTTTCTTCTTTCCGATATACGGTCTTGCTATCACCCGGCCGACCCTCCACTCTTCTCTCATAGTAAGTTCTCTTGCGATCTTACAACAGCGGTACAGCTCCTCAAGACCGAATGTCTCCTCATTTCCACAGATCTGCATTACCGAATCCGCCGATGTGTATACGATCATATGTCCGGTTGCGATCTCCTCCTCACCCAGCTCTTCGATGATCTCCGTCCCGCTGGCACTCTTGTTTCCGATCACTTTATGTCCTGTTCTTTTTTCCAGCTCTCCGATCAGTTCCTTGGGAAATCCATGTTCTGTAAAAGTCTTAAACGGCTTTCTTGTCTCAATCCCCATGATTTCCCAGTGTCCGGTCATCGTATCTTTTCCGTTACTTTTCTCTTTCAATACCGCCTGATAGCCAAGAGGACGTGCCACTTCCGGCACCTGCCGAAGCGGTGTCAGATTCGCAAGTCCCAGTTTCTGAAGCGTGGGAATCTGAAAATCTTCCACTGATTCCGAAATATGCCCCAGTGTATTAACTTCAATATCTCCAAACCTCTCCCCGTCCGGCATGACGCCGATTCCCAGGGAATCAATTACAATAACAAATATCCGTTTTTGCCGTCTCATTCTTCTCCTGCCTTTCTTCCAGATTTCCAGGTCCAAATCCCATTGGCATGAAATCTTTCAGTTTAAAAATCCGATAGTCTTCTGTCCCCTTTGCCAATATAATTTGGAACTCTTCTGGCAAGCAAAATTCCATCATCACCTGTCTGCATACTCCGCAAGGAGGTGTGAAATCCTCGATCCTTCCATTCGGTCCTCCTACAATACAGATTGCCTCAAAATCATGTACCCCCTCACTGACTGCCTTGAACAAAGCGGTTCGTTCCGCACAATTCGTCGGAGTATACGCCGCATTTTCAATGTTACATCCGGTATAGATCATTCCATTTTTTCCAAGCAAAGCGGCTCCCACCCGAAAGTGGGAATACGGCGTATAGGAATATGCAAGCTGCCCGATGGCGATCTCAATCAATTCTTTTATTTTTCTTTCTGTCATAGCGTTTCCTCCTTATTTTCCTGCCTGTTTATCCTCTTTTATCAGCTTGCGAATTGCCTGTATTGCCACTCGTATCGCCATATCCGTATCATGTACAACCGGATTTTCCAGTCCTTCCTTTTCTCTCTCCTGGTTTGCCATAACAAGGAAACAGGACCCTGCCCGGACTCTTAAGTGGCTTGCTATTACAAAAAGAGCTGCCGATTCCATTTCGGAAGCAAGACATCCCAGTCGTTTCCACGCCTCCCATTTATTTAAAAGCTCATAGCTCACCGGCATCCGTTCCGGGGAATGTTGTCCATAGAAAGAGTCCTTGCACTGTACGATTCCTACATGGTATGTCTGCTTTAGCTCCTCAGCCGCCCGCATCAGCGCATAGGTCACATGAACGTCCGCCACGGCTGGAAATTCCGCCGGCGCATACTCCCGGCTCGTCCCTTCCATTCTGATTGCGCCGTTTGCGATCACCACATCTCCGCTTTTAATATCAAGCTGCATCCCGCCGCAGGTTCCGATCCGAAGAAAGGTATCCGCTCCGGACATTGCCAGCTCTTCCATAGCAATAGCCGCGGACGGTCCCCCAATTCCCGTAGACGTCACACTCACTTTCACGCCGTCCAAATATCCTGTGTATGTGACAAACTCCCGGCTGTCCGCCACCAACACGGCGTCGTCAAAATATTTCGCGATTTTTTCGCACCGCTTCGGATCTCCCGGAAGAATCACATATTGTCCGACATCCCCTTTCCCAACCTGAATATGATACTGCTTGCTCGCATCCTCTGAATACTTCATCATCCTACCTCACTTTCCCTGTTATGCCGGATCATCTGCCCTTTTGACAGATCAAGAAGCCTTGTTTGTCCCCTCTACACTTCTTCTACTTGCATCTTACTCGTAAATTCTCCTCCCCAAAAGGACTAAAGTCTCTTTTTCTTAATTAACGTGATTTTTCACAATTTTATTCCTCATATTTTGTGCAAAACAACTATGTTTTTTCACTGTTTTAGGTACCACTTTCTCGTTTTCGTTATCATTTTCTATGGAATCAGTATTTCCCTCTGCCTACTTGACAGTTGTCTCATTTTGTGCAAGGATTTTAACAGTACTTAACACAGGAGATGTAAATGTTATGAAAAGGAAAATATTAATCGTGGACGACGAACAGTCCATCGCTGATCTGGTTGAAGTCTATCTTTCCAACGAAGGGATGGAAGTTCTGAAATGTTATAACGGACAAGATGCCCTGGATTGTATCAAAAAGGAAGATCTCTCCTTGGCGGTCCTGGACGTCATGCTTCCGGATATTGACGGCTACAAACTCTGCCAGGAGATCCGTAAGGAACATTTTTATCCTGTCATCATGCTGACTGCCCGGACCGAGGACACAGACAAGATCCTGGGACTTACCATCGGCGCGGACGACTACATTACCAAGCCTTTTAATCCGCTGGAGCTGGTAGCCCGAGTCAAGACACAGCTTCGCAGATATGAACGGTACAATCATCTGCTCCCGGCAGGCGTCCAGTCATCATCTGCCGCGGAGCCGGAGCGGGATTCCTGCATCGACATCAGGGGACTTACCATTGACCGGGATTCCCACAAATGTTCCCTCAACGGAAGCACGCTTTCATTGACTCCGCGGGAGTTCTCTATTTTGTGGTATCTGTGCGAGAATAAAGGACGGGTCATATCCTCGGAAGAGCTGTTTGAGCAGGTCTGGGGAGAAAAATTTCTGGATAATAATAATACGGTTATGGCTCACATCGGGCGGCTCCGGGAAAAGATGAAAGATTCCGGCCGCAGGCCTAAATACATCAAGACCGTATGGGGAGTGGGGTATCAAATTGAATAAACAGACAGGCAATCAACTTTCTGAACAACTGCGGAAACAGCTTTTGCGCCGCTTCTTTTTCTCCTACCTGCTCTATGTAGGGATCGGCGGCTTTTTATTCCTTCTCGTGTACTGGTATTATCATACGCAGATTTGGTACGGTTATGAATGGTTTTATCAGATTACCACTTTTATCAATCAGTTTCACGTGATCTTTTTGATCTTTTATATGTTGGCCGGAGCGCTTATTTGCGGCTACCGGTATTTGTCCAGATCCTGCACCTATCTGGATGAGCTTCTGACTGCCTCAGACAGCCTTTGGAAACACCAGGAAGATACAGTTACCATGTCGGCTGATTTACGGGAAGCTGCTCTGCATATGAATGAGGTACGGCTGAATCTCATTGAAAGTCAGAAAGCGGCCGAAGCGGCGGAACAGCGCAAAAATGATCTGGTAGTCTATCTGGCCCATGATCTGAAAACACCTCTCACTTCCGTGATCGGATATTTGACGCTGCTGCACGATGAAAAGGAGATCTCCCCTGCCCTGCAGGAGAAATACTTAGGCGTTGCGCTGGAGAAAGCAGAACGTCTGGAAGATCTCATCAATGAATTTTTTGACATCACCCGGTTCAACCTGACTCATCTGACTCTGGATGTGAGCCGGATCAATCTGACACGGATGTTGGAACAGACATTATACGAGTTCGCCCCGATGTTTGCGGAGAAACAGTTGGATACATCCGTCCAGGTTCCTGCGGATCTCTATTTTCTCTGCGATCCAGACAAGCTTCAGCGTGTCCTCGATAATCTGCTTAGAAATGCCGTCAACTACAGCTTTCCGGAATCAGTCATAAAGATCCGCCTCTATGTGGATATGGGAATCCTGACCTTGATCGTGGAAAACGAAGGCTCTACCATTCCGCCGGAAAAACTGGAACGGATCTTCGAGCAATTCTTCCGTCTGGACTCTTCCAGAGCCTCCAGAAACGGTGGTGCAGGCCTTGGTCTTGCCATCGCCAAGGAGATCGTCGAACTTCATGGTGGTAAAATTTCTGCCGAAAGCCATGACAACCACGTAATTTTTCAGGTGGATCTCCCGTATTCATCAGGAAATCGTTAGAATTTTGTGTGAGAAAAAGAGGATTTCTGTTCCGAAATCCGAGAAAACATTCTATTGCCTTTTGGTATAGTAAAAGCGTGCCAGGACAATCGGCTTCGATTTTCCGACACGCTTTTTGATTGTAAACTCACAAATTGTAACAGAAAAAGGAGTGAATTTCCATGAATACCTATCGAAACATACATGCACGACAACAAAAACACGGCCGATCAAGAAAAAAGCGTACCGGACATCTGCTTCATTTTATTCTTCCGATGCTGTGTCTTATCCTTTTGCTATGCACTTTGGCATCCTATATACTGAACAGAGCAGGTGCGGGACTTGACGTCATTTCTCCAATCTCTTCTCTCTTCCATGGCTCCGCGCGGGATGAAATCAGCCACTACGCCTCCTCCCACGGATATGATATCAGCGACTATCCCCAGTCCCTGATCGACCTGTATGACCGGAACCTGGAGACAAAAGACTTCGTCTTTGAGTATCCGATGAAGAAATCCAAGACCCCGCCCATTGACTTAAGTGACCTCAATACCAGTACTGTCCCACTTCTCATGCAATGGGACCAGCGCTGGGGATATCAGCAGTACGCAGGGGATCTCTTCGGACTCAGCGGCTGCGGACCTACCTGCCTTTCCATGGTCACTATCTACCTCACCGGGAATACCGACCGCACTCCGGCATGGATGGCAGAATTTGCCGCCTCCCACGGCTACGCTTCGGATGGAAACGGTTCTTACTGGTCCCTCTTCTCCGAAGGTGGCTCCTCCCTGGGACTTGACGTTACGGAAATTCCTCTGGATGAACAACGTATCATAGATAATCTCCAGGTTGGAAACCCGATTGTCGCCGTGTTAGGCCCTGGGGACTTTACCACTACCGGACATTTCATTGTCCTCACCGCATATCAGGACGGGCAAATCAAGGTGAACGATCCCAACAGCAGGGAGAACTCTGAAAAGCTTTGGGACTATGATCGGATCAGCGGACAGATTAAGAACCTTTGGGTATTCCGCTAGCCACATTTGACGATCGCTGTCCTTACATCCGCTTCTGCTAGAAAGGCTGTAGCCTTTCTAGCAGTGTATCATGGCTTTGTCAAACGGAGAACACCTTACTGGAATTACTCATATAAAATCACTTTCTCCTACGCTCCCAGGAAACATTGCTTTGGTGTATTAGCATCGATCCATTCCTGACTTGGCTTCGCCAACCCCTGAACCGCACCGGAAATCTTTTCTTGAATCAGCAGTGTAATCGGCGCCACCGGATCTTTATGAATAATGAGCATCACAATGGAAATGACAAACATTGCTCCCATTAATACAGTATTAACAATCGGAAGTACTGTCGCCACGGCAAAGGAACCGGACAAAGCGGTAAAGCCCAGAGCAAATTCTGCCACTCCAAGAACCACCGCAACCCCTGTAAATATTGTATTGATCACAGACAACGCTTTCTCCACATCGGAATAAGATCCCGGATTCTGGAACATTTTATTTAGTTCCATAATTTCAGCCACAAACGCAATTCCCATAAGAGCTACATTAAACGCCTGGAAAATAACTTCTGTCACCACAAAACACCGGCTGCTCTTTTCCAGCGTCATTGTTGAATACTCTCCCTCGTTTACCTTTCTTGCGTATCTTGTCGCATTCTCCTCCACATTACTCTTCAGATCAAAGGAATCTCCACTGTGAAAGGAAACACTCTCCAATGTATCAAAGCTTCCTCCTCCAACCTGATAACGGTAAAACGCATTCATCCTCTCAGCCGGAGATGCCGCCATATCAAAAATAGTATTGACCGTTCTCCACAGCACAAAATTTCTGGCTATTGAAAATCCCGCCTGAAGCACAGACAAAATGGATTCTGCTTTCTGAAATGTAGTCAGATTATCCCAATTCATAAAAATATTTCCAAACGAGGCTGCTCCAACCAGTATGTTCACAGCAGAGAAAAACTTAGAAACCGCAGGAACTGTGGGATTGTACGTCAGGAGAGCGGAGGACATGCTTCCACCTGCTATCATAAACTGCATTAACTCCTGAGCCTGAAGAACAGACCATTGTACAAAGATCTCTTTTGATTCCTTTAAAAACTTCTGCATTGCTTCTTCTACATCTTTGGGGATGGTAATCTCTTTATTTTTAAATTTATCATAAAAGCTTCCATAAAGTGCTATTAACAACTTACAATAATTCTCGTAATCTTCCGCTCCTTTAAACGTGTCAATCATCTGAATCATATTGTAATCCGCAAGCTTGGCATACAGTGCCAGAGAGTAGGAGGACTGAAAAACATTTCCATCGGAGTCCGTCAAAACAGTACCATTGATACTATCTTTTATGTCATGGTTTCCGGAATCCAGAATTCCCAGTACCTTGATAATATTTGTTACCCATGCTGGATCTATCGCGTAATTCAGATGTAGAAGCTGTATTGTCTCCACATAATTATAGTACATCCGCTCTGCCCAATACTCACGGGCCGTCTGATTTTCCTTCTGACCCTCATAATTTGTAGTAGGATCCTCCAAATAATCTCTCAGGTCCGGATTAATTGACAAATACACGTACTTATCAATGATGGCCGTCAGATGATGATACTCCGTCTGTGAAGATAACACTTGCTTCTTGTTATCATTTTCCTTCTTGCTCGTGTCCCCGTCTTTCACCTCCTCTGGAATGTAAGACAGGTAGAACCTCGATTTTATGAGAGCCTCATCCTCTTTTTCTCTTCCGCCAAACCCTTTTATAATCTCCGCATCCGTTCTTTTTGCAAGTGTACTGGTCAGTATGATGGGAGCCAGTTTCCGTAGAAATTCAGGAAGATACCCCTTCCTGAGTTTATGCTCCGGATCTTCAGCCTCTTCAATTTCCGTAATGATATTCCTGCTTACCTGATTGATTGCTTCCAGGCTTGCGGCCGTTGTCTTCCCAAAAATATCCGCAAATTTCATACTTTTATCTGAGTTTGAGATATCTCCGCCATAATAATTAACCAGATCCATAAGAAGTTCTGATGTTTTATACGAACAGTACTGCTGCCCATCGAATGTCGTTTCCACGATTTTCCCCTGCTCGTCCTGAGTCGATATGATGACGGAAGGCGGTCTGATCCCGCAAAGCTGCTCCAATGTTAGAGGTTTTTTATCCATGTGCAGTTCCCTGCATCTGCCTTTCAGGCTCTCTGAAATCACAGCGTTCTGTCTGAATCTCTTTCTTGCCTCATCCAATCCATTTGGCACAACAAGTTTCCCCTTTGCAGTATATGAAACCTCCCTGCTTCTGTTTTCTATAATACTTCCCTGAGAACCAGAAAGGGTGATGGAATGTATATACAACTTCTCTTTAGAACCGGCCTGATTCTCAAGGTATTCATTAACACGGATCCCATCCAGATGCAGCATCCATCCTGTCCCCATCTTGAACATTCCAAGGAAATTCTGGGATTTTCTTTCCTCCCGGGTCTCCGGAACAGGAATCAGCGTCTCTCCGTTCCATTTTATACCACAGTAATAATATTTTTTTCGGCTGCCCGATGAATCCTCTTCCACAATGCAGTCTATATCATACAACTCAATGACCGTATCCGTCTCCTCCGTACGATAGGCAATCCGATAATCTCCTTGAAAACACTCCGGGGTTGTTCCTCTGTCGTGAACCGAAATCTCAGAAGCCTCGTAGGAACAAATATGCTGTTCCCCCTCCTGTACGGTGGCCTCGCACGTTCTGTACAAGGAATCAAAGATCATTTTTATTGACAGGATATGAAACTCCGGATAAACAGGCTGCCCCTTATCATCCTTTAAAATCGCATAGGCGTCGGTCTTCCAGTTGGTGATGAGATTCCTTGTTTTTTCATCGTATGATACCGAAAGGATTCCCTGGTTTTTCTGCTCCTCTTCTCCAGAAGGAACCGGTATGATCTCTTCTCCGTTCTGTTTCAATCCACAGTAAAAATAAGACTTCCTGCTACTGTCTATTCCCATACCAAATGCCGCATCCAGTTTCTTTTCTTTCCCCTCAGCCTGATAGGTCATTTCATAATGGAGCAGGGAAGATGCTTTACATAATGTCGTTTTTCCATTTTTTCTAATTATCACATCTGCTGTCAGACCGTGGTGGGCAAGGAAAATGCTCCCCTGCTCCTCCCCATCTTCATAAAAGAACATATTTTTTGAAAAATAATGATGAACCGGTTTTTCATCAATATATAAAACCCCACCCAGAATAGAATACTTTCTTTCCAGCCCCATATCATTACTTTTTGCCTCTATCCTGATTTCAGGAAGAGAAAGGACATTTAACTGCTGGGTCAATACTTTTTTAATTTTCATTTCAAAACCTCCTCTTGTAACTGTGACATAGATAATTCTCCAAACATGTCGCTGAAAATATCATAGTTCTGCTCTATCATGTGCCGGAACCTCTTTTGTTTTTGAAAACTCATACTGTCCAGAACCCTTTTTATTCTGGCAATCGTGATCTCTGGATAATTCAACAGCACCAGAATTCCATTGGCATAATAGGACTGGTATCCCTGCCTGAAATGCAGATCATATCCGGTAAAAGTTTCCCTGCTTTGAATATCCGCATACTGCTTCGTTATTTTCCTTACAATTTCCTTGCCCTTGAGCGTATATACGACATCCCCTACCTGCAATTTTGCCGCATGGTAAAAAGAATTGATGCTGTTCGTCGTTTCCGGGTCAAGGCTTTTCCATCCCTCCTCCGTCAAAACAGCATGTTCCAAAGACATAAACGGCGGAATATCATTGATCCCGTATAGACAGGTTATATGCCTGTTGATTACTTTTTCATCCGAAGTAACAGAAACCGTTCCATTTTCACTGAGCACTTCCATACCTTCTCGAATCTGCGAAATGGGAATCTCTCTTCCATCACTCAGACAAATTTTCGTGTCCCCTGTCACACACCCTCCACTTGGGCGGGGAGCATCGTACCAGTTTCCATAAGACTGATTGTGAATATGACAATCCGGAATGTTTTTCATTTCAGGGATACAGCTTTTCACTTCCTGATCCTGGAGCCAGCTCCAAACGGCCCTCCCCTGATCATACTCGCTATGATAGACCTCTCTTACCTCATGCACGACAAATACATCGTGTGTCGCTGTGGCAATGCCCCGGTTTCTTTTCTCCTGGGAAACCCAGTTTTTACTGTCTGTAACAGTATGAATTGCATTTTCTACGTAAAGGCGCACCGCATCTTCCAGAACTGGTGATTCTACATATTCATATAGAGTTTGTTCACCGGTGTAGGAACTTACGATTTCATTTCCTAAGACATCCTCCCATTTCTGACAATATAAAGAAAATGCTTTTTCATAGTAAATTCGGACAAGCGCAAAACAAAGTCCAATACATTCCTCCATTTGCTGCTCTTTCATTCCCATGATAAAGTTTAATTTGGAAGTCTCTGTATAAAAACTCTCCATCAACTGTTCATTTACACTCACACCAATGTGGGACAAGTATCTCTGAAACACATCTTTCCATAGCGACGTATTCCCTTCAAATAGCCTGCCGACTTTATCCCTGTATTTCATGTCCCGGATTCCCTCTGTCGTGCCGTACATGTTGTTGCCTGTCTGGCTGATCGCAAATAGTAGAAGATTGATTGCTACTTTCACCCACGTTTTATCAACATCTGCAACTTTTCCGGCATCTCCGAAAAAAGTACTTCTTGTTTTTTCGTGGCAGCCTTTTATAATAGTTAAGACGTCCTGATTCTTAAATTGTGTAAAATCGTTTAACTTCATTAATTGAACTACTTCCCCTGCTTCCATCTTCACACCTTCCTTTCTTTTCTCTGTTACACTACCAATCCTGCGGATCATAAAAAGGAGCCGGAAACCACATTCTTCACTCTGTTGATTTCTGACTCCTATCAGTCCTTCGTTCGATACCGATTTATCAAACTGCCACTATCTTCTTTTTGACTTCATATACGGTAAAACTCCCGTCCTTCTTTCGTTTAATCTCCGCATTGTTTCCTCGCTCAGTAATTTCACATACTGCATTCCATAAACAGACTGCATCCTCAGTTTGCTGCGCGCTTACTTTCAACTCTTTATTTGACATCAAACTCATCCCTATCTTCACCCTCCGGGTAATCGCAAAATCATCAGCAGCATCACGGATAAGGGAAAGAAAACCGTTGATACAGCTCTGTGCTGCCCGACAGAGTCGCTCTGCTGAAATCCTGCTTTGCCGAAACTCTTACAGATACCAGATTCTGGCCAGTTAAATCTGTTCTGTAATTCGTATTATAACAGTCGAACATGTGTTCGTCAATAGTTTTTTATCTTCTGCAAATAAAATTTTTATAGTTGCATTGCTTTGATGACTTCCCCAAAAGAAGATAGCTTCATAATCCCCTCTTTCTGCAAAAGAACTGAATTATAGAATCGGGAAAAAGCCTGTACAAAACATAAGGTCTGTACGAACTTTAGCACCTCTTATCTTGAAACAGATATAGCCTGTTCATTTTGGGAAGATAGTGTGTCGGTATTATCCCTTTTATCTGTACCGCAAGCTGTAAGACCAATACAGCAAAGAACAGCTATAAAAAGCTGATTCGTTTTCGCATTAAATTTTCCCCTTTCTGTCACTAACCATTCCAACAAACATATCAACCGTTTCCGGTGTCTGATGATCGAAAAACAAACTTTCCATGGTATCTAATTCTGAAATTTTCTTCATATCTTCATCAGAAAGAAAAAAGTCAAAAATTTCAATATTTTCTTTCATTCGCTCGATATGGGTTGATTTCGCTAAAGCGACAATATCCCTTTGCATGAGCCAGCGTAACATAACCTGTGCCGTTGATTTCTGATACATTTCAGCAATATTCAACAATACAGGATTATGGAACATATTGTTTTTTCCCTCGCCAAACGGTGCCCACGCTTCCATTTGGACATGACGTTTTACCATGTTTTCCTGTGCTGGTATCTGCTGATGTAATGGATTGACTTCTACTTGATTAACCTGTGGCGGTATCTCATTGAAAGCAATCATATCTGTCAGCCTATCGGGTGCAAAGTTGCTTACGCCTATAGCTCTGATTTTGTCCTCTTTGTATAACTCCTGTAAAGCTCTGTAAGCACCATAATAATCACTAAACGGCTGATGTAAAAGGACTAAATCAAGATAATCGACTTTCAGCTTCTTCATAGATTTCAAGACGGATTCTTTGGCTTGTTCATACCCATAATTGTCAATCCATACTTTCGTTGTGATAAACAAATCTTTTCGTGGCAATCCACATTTGCTGATGGCGTTTCCGACTTCTTCTTCGTTAAAATAAGACTGTGCTGTGTCGATATGACGATAGCCTACCTTTATAGCGTCTAACACACATCTTTCACAATCTTCCTTTGCAATCTGGAATACACCAAAACCGAGTTTTGGCATTTTTACTCCGTTATTTAATGTTATATACTCCATAATCATAACCTCCTTGACATCTTGTGTTCTTCAGAATACAATCAGATTGTAAAACTCGGTAGTAACTACCGGTCAAGCATTTTTTGAAATTTCTGAAAAGATTTGAGGAGTTGAAAACATGTATTCTATGAAAGCAGTATGTAAGGAAACGAATATGCCTTATGAAACCTTAAAATTTTACTGTAACGAAGGACTTGTACCAAACGTCAAGAGAAACAGTAACAATTATCGTGTTTTTGATGATGAAGATATCGCATGGATAAAAAGTCTTTCCTGCTTAAAAAAATGTGGTATGAGCATTGCGGAAATGAAAGAGTATGTAGCATTATGCCTGCAAGGGGAAAAAACTATCCCCGAAAGAAAACTAATGCTTCATCATAGAAAAAAGATATTATTGGAAAAATTGCAGGAAATAAACAATAGTATCGAATATATCGACACAAAGCAGAAATTTTATGATGATGTACTTACGGGGAAAAGACCATAACCCAGTAACCTCATTAAGATTTCAAACGATTGAATACGGGTAGAGTTATCCCTACTTACTCTTATCTGCCACAGTCAGAAAAGAAAAGGGTCATTTAATTGAAATCAAGATTATGACTTTAGCAAAATAGGACTTTCTGAAATTTCAGAAAGTCCTATAAAATCTGCTTTTAGCAATTACTCGATGATTGTAGCAACACGTCCAGATCCTACTGTACGTCCACCCTCGCGATATCAGACTGGCGTATTGCGGTGTGCAAATGATGATTTTTCGTGTGATTTGTGGGGGAAAGTCCAGATTTTCCACTGTATCCGTGTGGTTTTTGGGGATTTTGTTATCATGGTGTTATCACTGACTTATCTTTTATAAACGACAATTCCCTTATTATTAAATTTTCTTATTCCATCCCTTTCTTGCTGGAAAACTCTTACTTCATTAAAATTATCTCTTCCTCCAAGTTTAAAAGCACTGCTGGCAATATTCTTTGTATTTAATGGATTAGTTGTGGCATAAACATTTACTTTTTTTATATTATTATTTAAGCTCCTGACTTCATTAACAACGCACCTTACTAATTCAGGACTATCATATCTGTTAACATCATTAGTATTATTACGCGATATTAATAATGTCGGTATATTTTTCTTTATTTCCGGTAATTGGCTCAATGAAAGAGGATATGTATCAGAAATCATTACATTCACTTCATCTGTTTCATGCGAAAAATTTGATTTACTTACTGAAATGGTATCATTTTCTTTTTTATCAAACTCTCCGCAATTATATTTATCGAACGTATCATTCAGCACCAGTTTAAATTGCATATATATCGGCACCTGAATAAGGTTACATTCCGAGTACCCCAATATCTTTGAACATATCCGATACCACCCATATCTGTACTGTTTATAATAGTTTCCTCTATTAAACATATATGTTTTATTCCACTTTCTAATTATAAACAATACTACTATTAAAAAGAAAACACCAATTGCCCAATCTCCACCTTTCCAGGCAAAGTAAAAAATATAATCACATATTTTTTGTGACGCTTCCAGCTTAGGCGGGGTCTTTATTAACTCTGTAATTTTAAATATTCTCGGAGCAAAGAACACACCAACAAGCAACAGAAGTTGTAATATTGGTCTGATATTATTTTTTATCCTTTCATAAATTGATTTCATTCCATTTTACCTCACATATTTTTTTCGGGCAAAGCTTTCCTTTTTGCATTCTCCATATGCTGAATGCTTTACGTCCGGCAATGATATGATATTGTACCCCTTTAGGATCTTCTTTACCAATACGTTTCCAATTTTTTAAATCTATAATTGAATAATGTGGTATATCTTCCGGATGTGTATGCCATTCCCCCCAATATGCATACACACCATTATTTTCATTATACAATTTTTCAAAATATTTTAAATGCCCTTCATCTTTTCTGGTATATCTGGTTCTGGTACATATATCATTTTTTAATGGTTTAGATATATACTCAAGAATTATATTTTCATTATTCAGATTTTCCCGTCCGACTATAATTCCACCTTTCTCTGGATCATAATCATTCTTCTGGATCTGACTATATATTTCTTCCAATATTTGATCGCATATCTTTATTTTTCTGTTTTTACTTTCCGTTACAATCATTACATACACCACAATTAATATTTACAAATTGCTTACCAGTCAATATTTTAATCTGTTCCTGTTGTCGCAAATATCGGCCAGATGTTTCCAGATTATGTTTTTCCAGATAGTCACTATCTCCTTTTAAAGATATCAGTAAATTGTCATCGAGGTTTTCTTCAAAAATATTTTTGACCATCTTTAAACAAAGTAACATTGTTTTTAGTGAAACCAAATTTCCATATGGCACGTAAGTCTTTCCACACCCTCCCGCACTTTCCGTTATAATCTGTCCCCTCATGCAGTACGATGTTTTGTCATATAGTTCTCCTGTTTCTTCATCCCGGTCAAAAAAACATTCATAACATCCACAATTTCCATATTTTATATATGCAGCATGATTTCCAATACCATATACTTCATTCCACAAATAAACAACCGGCACTTTGATTTTGTTATTTTGTATCCATGAATTAATCCAACGATTTAAATTATGATTTCCTGCCGCTGAGATAATCAGATTATAGTCTTCAAAATTAATATCTTCTTCTGTAATTGCATCTTCAATTCTTTCCGCCAACGTCGTTATCTTTACTTCCGGAATATTTTTTTGTATATATGTGTTCAAAGCTTCGCACTTGTAACGATTAACATATTCCATTCCCAACACATGCCTGAATATATTTTCTTCCGTCAACTTCTCATAATCAACAATAGTAAGATCCTCATATCCTGCTTTTGCGAGCTCGCATATAACATGTCCACCAATCGAACCGCAGCCTATTATAAGTATTCTTTTTTTATAGTTTTCGCTGTCCTGTTCTGTTACACGCTTCATCAAAAACTTTTTATCAGCTCTTTCCATAAGCAACGGCTGCAATTCTTCTACTTTTTCCAGAGAAGTCTCTTTTAACATGCCACCTTTTATATACATTCCTACAAAATGTGTCTGTCCTGATGGCTGATGAATTTCAAACACAATAATTCTATCTTGTCGAGAACGTGGCATAATTGAAGCAAGTTCTCCCTCCGGCACAAAATGTAAAAGAGCATTCAAATAATCTATCGACAGTTTTTTTCTTATGTCCGGTGGGAAAATATATTTTTCAGAATATATTACAAAATATGCTATATTCATGACTGGCGTTTTTTCCAGATTCCAACGTTTTAAACTTTCAACATTTTCTCCAATATAAATCGGTGCTTTTTTGCATCTCTTTATATACTCTATCTGTTTTTCTTTTTTCCTTTTGGAACTTTTTTTAATGCCCCCTTTTACGATACGATTTTTTCTATCTGTTTCTACTGCCAAATGTGCAATTCTGCAATCTTTCAGTTGAGCCCAGTATAATTCAAATTCATTTATAAAATCGTTTTTATTTTCTCCAGAAAAACCTTGTTTCAAAATTGTCTGTGCACGCAATAATGATTGCATCATAATTCCAGGTAAATTCTGATCTATCAAAATACCTTCCGTTTCAAACAAACACAGTTTTCCTTTATTATCTATATGCGGCATATAAACAAGTTCATTATAATCTGCAACATATATATCCACTAAATCTCTATACCATTTTTCCGGAACTGCTATATATACAACAAACGATTCTCTTTCATTTATTACCAGTTCTCCCTGCAAAACTGTCTGATAGACATTTTCAAATAATTTAGCCTCTTTTATAATGCTTACATTTTTTATAACATCACTTTCCTGTAAGATTCGTTTGAGTTCTTCTGGTGAAAACATCTTAATCTACTCCTGATGCACTTGTTGAAGGTATAAAATTCATTTGTTTTTTGGCTGCATTTTTCTTTTCCGGAATCGGGAAATCATCTCCAAAAATTTTACTCAGCATCTTACACTGTTCCACTTCATCTGTTTCACTTTTTACAGCTTCCAGATCATCAACCAAATCATCAATCTTTTCTTTAAAATCTGTCATATAATTATCTGACATCTTTCTGAAGAGATTAACATCGGATTCAAAGTTCAATGAAGAAGGCAAATTGTATTCTATAGTATACATTAATCGTCCATTTTCATTCACTTCTTTAAACACAAACAGCTTTTGAATTTCTTTTGCAAAACTAATCACAGCCTGTAAATCATCATAACAATATTTTTCTTCTATATAATCATATTTTTTTGAAGCTTCAAAATGATCTACAGCAATTAACGTAATTGCTATGCTTGGTGGTTCTGCATTTCCTGAACTACTGAATTTCTTATTTTTCCAACGTTTTATATATCTTACTACTCTGCGAAATTGTTCGCGATCTTCTTTGTTATCGTCACCTTTATATTTATCATTAACATATTCTACAAGCCCGACCGGATCAGATTTCTCCCAGCATGTTTCTTCTGAATCCCTGTTTTTTCCACGTGCAAGATATAACTGACTGTCAGAATCATCTTTGTCTTCATAAACGTAAGTAACTAAATCCACATGATATGCAGCTTCGCCATCTTTCTTGTATGTTACTGTCACACATGGTTTTTTTATTTTTGCGCCATACTCAGTATGATTTTTTAACAGATCTCTTATTTTCTCTTTCAGGTCCATTGGTTCATAATCATCACGATTAACATGAAAACGTAAACCTACATCTATATCATATTCTTTATCCAGTGGTTCAACCCCCAGATGCATACTATAACTCCCCTGATTGTACTCATCAAATGCAGGCATATCGTCATCATTTCTTAATATACCTAATAAAATATCTCTTTTTTCTTTCAGTTCACTTTTAACGTCATAATCCATTTTTATTACTTTGTTAAATTCTTTAAAATATGTCTGCAAACTCATTTTCCGCGCTCCTTCCTTAGCACTCTCTTTTGTTGAGTGCTGATAATTATCAGTATATCATTCTTTTCCGATTAAAACAAGTTACACTAATCACTGAAATTATTTTTCAAATCTCCAAGCTATATTGTTCATTCTGCAAATAATCCTCCAGTTGATGCAATTTATCTTCTCGGAATTCTTCATCTTTTTTCATTTTCTTTATTGTGCATTCCCACACAATTACTACTTTGACTTTTTTACGCATCAATTCTTTTCGAACACATTCATCCCTCTTTATATTTGCGTCAAACTTTTTCTGCCAGAATTCTACCCTTGATCTTGGCATGTAAGCATATTTGCATCCCTCGTGCCTGTGCCAGAAACACCCATGTACAAAAATTGCTGTATTATATTTTCTCATGTATATATCCGGATGCCCCGGCACACTTTTTGAATTCACGCCATATCTGTAACCTCTGGCAAACAATAATTTTCTCAGATATATTTCCGGCTTCGTATTCTTGGAATGTATCGCTGCCATATTTTTGCTACGTTCTTCCGGACTCTTGATGTCCATATTATCCCTCGATTTCCTGTATATACTTCACAAAACGTGCAATGGTCCAGATTCTGTCCCGTCTGTCTTTCGGATAAGATACAATATATGGTTCCGGAACTACTAATACTACATTTTCAGCCTGCATCTCATCCATCTGTGCTCCTGAGATTCCCTGTTGTAACGTACAAAGATATTTGGGTGAATCTTTTAATCTGTTCGCCTCATTCAAGACCTGTCTCCAACGATCTTTACATGTAGTTTTAGCTGCAAGCGTTACTAGTTTCTGAATATCAAAACTGCTGTTATGGTATGCCTCTCCTGAAGGAAATATAAAATCTGGTTTCTTGTTTCCTTCTGTCACCGCCTGAGCTGAATACTGAATGGCATTTCCATCAAATATCGCAGCAAGATGATGTTCAAGACTTTTTCCTGCTCTGCTCTTTCTTCTGTTCAAGACCATATTTGCAACTTTTACAAATTCATCCACATCTGAAAATCCCTTAGTTATAATGTCTCCATATCTTGCATACTCCAGAGCACGAAACAGCGTATACTCCATATTAGTCCAGTCAATTATTTTCCTGTCCGGATTTGTCTGTATATATTCAATATGATCATAAGCTCTGTCCTGTATATATCTTGCAGTAGCTGACATTTCTTCTGACGTTGGAAAATCCACCTCAAGATTTGCTATAAATTCCTGAATTGCTATTTGTTCCTGTGTTTCTGCCCGGACATTTTCAACATTTATCAAACTGTTTGTTTCTGTCGGACTGATGCCAAACGCATTAAGAAATTCCTCAATTTCCTCTTCTGTATCCAAGAAATATCCACTGTAGTTTTCTTCTGCCTGTTTTGTAAAAACAAACAACGAACCTGTCTGATTTATATGCAGGAACGGAAATCCTCGTCCAAATCTTGTTATTCTAAGTTCGTTTTTACTTGCATAATAAGTAAAACAGCTTTCCGTTTCAAAATCATTCTGCCATTTTATTTTTACAGTCCTTTTAGGTATTCCCTCCTGTTCAAGCTGTTCTCTGGAGAACAACATTTCCATCGCAGTTTTTGAAATCAGGATTCCCGACTGATGAGCACCGGTCGCACCTGTATCATTTGCCGAAAGAAATTTGCAAAAGCTTTTTTCACTGTTTAACACTGATGTTATCGCAATTTCCGCATAGCCTGCTGACATTTAAATCACCTTCCTCTGTATATCCTGTTCTTTCTCATTATCCATTGTTTCAATGTTGTTAACTATCAGTTTTGCAACTTCTCCCATTAATGGAACGACTACAGAATTTCCAAATTGCTTATATGCCTGTGTATCCGAAACAGGAATCTTAAATGTATCCGGGAATCCCTGCAATCTTGCACATTCTCTCGGAGTCAACCTTCTCGGATTCTTTCCTTCCTGTGCAATAAGCACTTCCGATCCATCTTTGTAATACCTGGCACTCAATGTCCGGGACACTCCATCCAAAGGGGCTATTCCATATCCAAATCCATTACCGGCTGCCCGATGCTTTGCTGCGTAATTCTGCAGATATGTCCACAATTTATCAGACAATGTGTATTTATCTGCAACTTCTTCATCAAGAATATCTCTCATAACAGGTTTTGGAACACGTGGTGTAAGATTAAACTCAAAATCAATTTTATCTCCATAGCGTTCTCTGTCAAATCCTACAATTAATATTCTCTCTCTGTGCTGAGGAACATAATTCTGTCCATCCAGAACTTTATAGAAAATTTCATAGTCCAACTCTTCCAGTGACTCTCTGATTACCTGAAAAGTTCTTCCTTTATCATGGCTGCATAAATTTTTAACATTTTCAAGCATAAATGCTTTTGGTCTTTTTTCTTTCAATATCCTGCAGACATCAAAAAACAATGTGCCCTGTGTTTTATCCTCAAATCCAGTAGCTCTTCCCATACTGTTTTTCTTTGATACCCCGGCTATTGAAAAAGGCTGACACGGAAATCCGGCAACCAGAATGTCATGATCCGGAATATCTGCAGCATTAACTTTTGTAATATCCCCTTCCGGCTGTTCTCCAAAATTTGCAAAATAGGTCTGCTGACTGTATTTGTTCCATTCACTTGAATAAACACATTGACCGCCGGCCCGGTCAAATGCAATACGCATACCACCAATCCCGGCAAAAAGATCAATAAATGTAAATTTTTTCTCTTTTCCTGTATTCTTCTTCTTTTTTACATCACTCATATAATATGCTACTGCTTCTCTGACACAGTCCTGCATACTCAGTTCATTCTTTTCTGAATAAGAATTCAATTCATTATATAACTCATCGTCTACTCTTATATGTACCTGTCTCATTCTCATCACTCCTGGGAATATATTTATACCTGTTTTTTCCCTATTATACTCTAATGCAATTTAAAAAGCAAGCGAAAATACGAACATACTTTCGTTTGCTTTTTTCCTTTTATTGGTTATCCACTACTATGAATATATAATTTTCATGACACTTTCTTCTGCAATATTCTTAATATTATTCATCCTCCTCACCCATTCCACCTGATCCTGCATCTTCAGTTCTTCTGTCACTCCCCACTGTTCAACCATCTGCTCCATCAGTATCTCGACTTTTTCTCTTGCTTCCTTATCAACCTGATTTAAATGCTCCGTCAGTTTCCCGGTCAGTACCAGATACTGATACCTTGCACTCCGGTGTTCTTTCAGAAACTGCTTTCGCATCATTCCATATTTTCCATATGCAGGTTCTTCCTCATTGATTTCCAGATCCGGCAGATAATAATCTCCATGCAGTGTGTAGCTCAGTCCGTTCTTTTCATCATAAATCTGTTTCTTCATATTCTTACAACTCCATTCCTCTGTATTTTGCTTTGTTCTTTTTTATCTGTGCATTGTATTCTTCACTTCGTTCTTTCGCCCATGGTATGCGATCACTTATTTTTTTCGGCATTTGTTCTTTCTGCTTTTTCGCTTCATGTTCCGCCTGCATCCGGATATCGTCCTGCACCAGTCGTTCTACCATATCTTTCCCCAAAATGCGTAAAAGTCGGTTATATCTGTCTGCAATTCCCTGCAGAATTTCTTTCTCACCGGATAATTTCTGATAATCCTTCTGAACTTCTGCCAGTTCCTTTTTAGTGTTCTCGTGCTCCTGCTTTTTCTTCTGAAACTTACTTTTCCACTTATCTCTTTCTCTGATAAGTTCTTTCACCTGTGCAGCCATCGCACCAATTTTATTCTTCATTTCAATGAACAAGGGTTTTATTTTCTTATCCCGATAAGTTACCGCACGTTCCAATGCTGTAGCTTCCGGCAAAAATGTTTTGATCATTCCATATTCTTTTATTTCCTTACTGACATTATCCATCACCGGTTGCAGGAATTCTCTTCTGTCCTCCAGTTTTTTCAATTCCGTTTCTGCTTTCTCAGCACGTCTTTCCGCTGTTTCTTTATCTTTCTGGAACTGAATTTTTTCTTCTTCCAGTAATTTAATATCTGCCCTTGTTGTCCAGCATCTCAGCTACTTTTTTCTGTTGTGACGGGTACAGATGCCCATAAGTGTTCAATGTCATCTGAATATCTTTGTGTCCCAGTCTCTCCTTGATAATCAATGGCTCTACGCCCTGATAGATCAAATATGCCACATGGCTATGCCGGATATCATGCACTCTGATTGGTTTTACACCAGTCAATGCTTCATATTTCTTGAGTCGTTTCTGCAGTGTTCTCGCTACAATCGGAAACAACCTATGATCTTCCGGAAATCCATAATGCTTCTTCGAATACTCCTGTACCTCTTCCTTAAGAAAATTTGGAATATCAATGGTACGTACAGAATTTTCTGTTTTTGGAGTATCTATCACATCTCTTTTCCTGATCCGATTATAAGTTTTATTGATATGCAGGAGATTTCCGCTCATATCAAAGTCCGAAAGACTCAATGCCAGAAGTTCTCCTTCCCTGATTCCTGTCCAGAACAGAATTTCAAATATCAGATAATCTTCACTCCCCGGCTCAATCCCGGCAATAAATCTGTCATATTCTGCTTTCGTCCAGAATTCCAGCTTATTAGCATCCGATTTCCCCATCTTTTTTACTTTCTTACATGGATTTTCCTTCAGATTGTAAATTTTCTGTGCATGATTAAACAGTGCATTTAACTGATTCTGAATCATACGCTCATAAGTCTTGCTGTAACCTTTTTCCTGAATGGTGTTCTGCCACTGGATAATCTCTGCCGGTGTGATCTCATTCATTTTTCTTGTTCCAAAATACGGAACAATGTGCTTGTTCATCATGTGCTGCTTGTTACGGATTGAATTTTCTTTCAGTTCATTCTTTTTATCTTCAAAATAGACTTGAATAAAACTGTTCATCTCCATCTTCATATCCGCCGCAGTCTTTCTTATGAACTCCTTTTCATAATTCAATGCTTCTTTCTTTGTCTTAAACCCTCTTTTCAGCTTCTGCGTCTTCTTTCCTGTCCAGTCAATATAACGGAAGCTTACATACCAGGTTCCCTGTTTTGTGTCCTTATAAGCTGACATCTTAAAACCTCCTTAACCTGCTCGCTGAGAGCATCCATAAAATTTTGTTTCCCAGTAGAGACGTGGAATCTTTCCACGAACTGCTACATATCCTTCCTTTGCCAGTTCATCATTAAGCTGTTTCAGAATCGAATATGCCTTACTACGCTTTACACCCAGTTCATTCATAACATCATCTACTGTCATCATATAATTGGTTCTCATTTCGCCCTCCTTTTCAGTCACTTTTGTGACTCTTTTGTTGTTCTCTTATGATAATTCACTTTTGTGACTCTGTCAATAAATATTTGCGAATTTATTTTTTCTATTCCAAAGTGTTTTATAATCCGCTCTGAAAAAACAACCTCTTTCGCATCATTCACTTTTGTGCTAGAATAGAAGCACAAATATAATTAAGGAGGCAGCCATAATGGTAGGTAAAAAAATCCGGGCATACCGGGAATTCAGAGGATACAGTCAGATACAATTAGCCGAGCTGTCCGGCATTAATGTTGGTACGATAAGAAAATATGAACTAGGAATCCGGAATCCAAAGCCGGACCAGTTAGAAAAGATAGCAACTGCACTGGGATTAAATGTCAGTGTTTTTCTGGATTTTAATATTGAAACAGTTGGAGACGTACTCTCTCTATTGTTCTCTATTGATGATTCGGTAACCCTCTCACTTGCAGAAACACCCGATCAGAAGGTTGAGCTGACATTCGATAATCCTACAATGCAGGACTTTTTCAGGAAATGGTGTCAATTTAAAAATG